>Ga0098059_1000014_pt1 | contig 283016 bp, 235 predicted proteins | sample 20_taG_FD_92580 | JGI IMG/M metagenome (GOLD analysis project Ga0098059, IMG submission 92580) | Marine viral communities from the Subarctic Pacific Ocean - 20_ETSP_OMZ_AT15318 metaG | ecosystem: Environmental > Aquatic > Marine > Oceanic | place: Subarctic Pacific Ocean | collected 2015-01-19
ACATGATGTTTTTTACATGCGTCTACAATCTCATCAAGTTTATTTTGAACCAATTCAACCATAATTCAAAGATACATGAAATTTCGAATAATCCTTAATCAATGCGGTGTGGTGCATAACGCCACTGTATAAATTCGTGGCTGATTAAAAGTATAAAAATTTCAATTAACTACTGAGGCAATCCGCAGGATTTGCTTATTAAATTAATTTTTACCAATAAGGCAATCCTGCGGATTGCCGGGCTTTCTACGAAGAACTGAAGGAAGAATAACCTACTAGCAGCCATGATTTATACAGGATGTTAGCCACATTTTTTTCATTTTCAATTAATTGATATTCTGTCAATTGTAGCGTTTGGTCGCTTAATCTCTTTGAATTCTGGTTCAGGTTGTTCATAGTCATATTCGGCAACACGATTCGAGTCTGTTGTCAAAAACTCAACTCGATAATTGAGTTCTGGTACGAATAGATACTCATATCTATTGTCAAGCATGTCTATGTTCATGGTCGAGTTTGGATATTTCTGCATGAACTTCTTTAACGACATACCAACATGAACATTTTTGTCAATTCTCAAAGTGTCAGATAGAATTGTTATTCCATGGATAATATCTTGTCCTTGTAGAGTCCAAACAAAAAAGAGTCGTTCATTATTCCTCCTAACAACGAGTCCGAATGAATCTCCGTCAATACCGTATTCATTGACTGGTTCTTTAATAAATTCCGAGTCTTTGTAGATATCTTTCATTTCTTTAATGGTCAAGCCTGTATAGATTTGATCCACTTTAAGTTTTTGGCCTCCTATTGGTCGTCTGTTAGTATCTTTTAAGGTTATCGTGTCTGAATTGACTTGTTCTTCATTTTGAGATTTCGACTCTTGACTGGCACAAGAAGTTAAAATCAAAGCGACCAATATTATTGACTGTAGTACTTTCATATTTAAATTGTGGCTAACAAATAAATAATAACAACATTAACACTATCCTCAATATTCCACGGATAATAACATAACAATTGCCACTATATCACTTGTAATTGCTCAAACACTCCTCAAAACAGAAAACCATCAACAGGCAGGCTTGCAGGTTTTGATTGAATATTTGAACTGCTAATATAGGTGAAAAATCAGGTTTTTGAGCATAGAAACTTCACTATTCATCGAAATATTTGATTAAATCTTATAGATGTGCTTACTAAATTCCCAGCGTTGGCTTCAACTATAGTAGAAGAATGCTTCCTTTCTGTTATTTATTGCTTTTTCAAACGATAGGTATCATAAGTCCCCTCTCCATAACTTCTTTGGATTATTACTTCATCTCCCTCTTTGGATATATCAAATTCACCAGTTAAGATATAAGTCCAATCAAACTCAGCAGTCCATGGGCAATCATTGATAAATTCAACTTTATGATCTTTCATTGTAAAAGTTCCTCTGCAAATTGCTGGATATTTATATATGCTACTATGACCTTGATAGGTATTTCCTTTGAAAATTAATGTGACATCTGAAGATCGATATTTAGCATAAGGGCTAGATCTGCCAAAAAATCCAGTATAGGTTCCATCTGTTATAATAACTGGCTCAAGATTGTTTAAACCGCAAGAAGTTGCGATTATTAAAATTATAATAAATAAGAATTTGGCTTTCATATTTCGATGGATCATGTTAATCAGACACTCATTCGCTTTAAAAGGTTGGTCACTTTTACTTTTGCTGGAAATTATAAATAAAAATGGAAAAATGAGTGATTTTGCTTGTTTTGGTGAAAGTCCATGCGGACTCTTCAACTAGTGCTGTCTGACCATTATCAAAGAACTAATCCAGTCTGAACGAAAAAGATTGGCTCGACCAAGCTAAAAACCCAAAAAAAATAAATCGAAAAATATTTTTAAAATTTAATATTTTCATATTACTTTGTATTTCAAAGTACTTTAATTTTTTAAAATATTTAGAGTCTAATAAAAAAATAGCTATGAAAAAGGAAATCAGTCAAACACTTAAAAATCTGAGAATATTTTCACTCATATCAGTATTTATTGGTCTGGTTCTATTGGGTTATATGATTAAAGTGGAAAATGAGCCTGGAGCATTGCCCCTACTCCTAATTTTAGTAGGAACCATATGGTTAATTATAAATCAATTAAGAATTAAAAAACAGAACTCTTAAATTTCATAAGTATGAAAAACAAAAGATTAATTACGATCCTAACTTCAGTAGTGATCCTATTGATGATTCCTCTTATTGCCATGCAATTTACAAATGAAGTTGATTGGAGTGCTTTTGACTTTGCTATATTGGGGATTTTACTCTTTGCTACCGGCTTACTATGCGAATTCGTCATGAGAAAGGTAAAATCGATTCAAAACAGGCTAATTATTTGTGGATTTATTTTATTTGCCCTCTTTCTTGTTATAGCAGAATTAGCGGTAGGGATATTTGGGTCACCTTTTGCAGGATTCTAAGAAAATCTCGCAAATCACAAAAGCAGCTGCCAAGATGAGCTAGGGATCTATCGCAGATCCGTTTATTACATTTGAATAATGCTGTATACCATAAGCTGTTGGGAAAAATAGCAGACTTTTCTCGAATTTATTCTGATTTCTAAAATTTAATATTTAGAACATTATTAATTCAGATCGCTATTTTTATTTTTTTGCATTTGTTTTTCGTGCTCATCAAACCAGCTTGGTGCAGGAATTTCATTATCATAAATATAGGATGCAATAGCTTTTATCTGTTCTTGATCCAAAGCAGTTTTCGGCATTAATCCAAATCTTTTAACTGGTCCTTTCATCATTGCATTCTCTTTAGTAGGATTAAACACAAAAGAAGACATACGCTCTATAAATGCTGTTCGGTCAGTTGTCGAATTCATATACCTCTTTTTTATTCCCGCAAGTGGTGGAGCCAATAGATCATTATGTGACCTAGTATTGGGATCATGACAAACATAGCAGTTAATCGCCACTAGATTTGAGGCTTTTTCAGAAGTTATAGAAGATGCTATCAATTCCGATTCTTCAGAATCAATTGACTTTTCCTTATCAACACTTTTACAACCAAAAGAGAAAGATGTTATAATTGCCAATACTAAGCTTATTGTGATTTTGATATACTTCATCATTATATTATTCACCTATACAAGTTTTATCTTCTCTCCATTTCTGAATTGATAATAGCATCATATTCTTCTTTAGTTAAATATTGAGGTTGGTAAATCACTCCTTGATTCCCCAAGGTTTTAACAAAAGACCTGAGATGATTCCTCGATCCTTTCATTAAGTTTTCATAAACCATTGTAATATCTTGATTATCAACATTTGCATCTAATGCCTTTTTGAGGTCTAAAATATCAATTTCCTCTATTGCAGCACCAACCTTTAGAGCATCGACAATAGACGTAGCTCCAACTTTGCTTAAATCAGTGTACAGTTCTTGAAGATCAGAATTCACAAAGCTACCTGACTCATCCTGTTTAGCAGGATCTTCTAATTCATATCTATTGAGCAGTTCTAATATTGCATCCATATGGGTCTGCTCACTTGTTGAAATATTATCAAATATTTGCAATGACCATTTTAAATAAAGGTAGTCATAAACATCCCTAGCTAGCTTTTCTTCTTCTCGCATGAATAAAAGCGAATATTTTTCAGCATCATTTAAAGGTTCTAAAGGAAGTAAATCAATCATTCTTATGAATGCATTTTCTGTAGCAGGAATAATTTCATCATTTTTAGAATTACATGAAATGATGCTAAGGGGAAGAACGATTAAGATATAGAGAAATAAAGTCTTCATGGCATTTAACATTTTCTTATAAATATACCATGATTCTAGAATTGGATTAGTAACATTTGTAACATCTAGAAGCAGCTTTAATCAAGTATTTGAAGGCATTTTTCTAAATCCATTTTAACCCTATTTCTATTTATTTCTACCTTATTTCAACTTATTTCTATCCTATTTCAAACTTACTTCTATCTCCGGTCTGACCTGCGGTACTGACCTAATCACCTCAAGACCTGGATACCTTCACCGCCAACAAAGGGAAAAAGAAAAACACCCCTATCATGGAAAATATCAATCCGCCTATGGTGCCAACCGCAAGAGAAAACCAGAAAACTTCATTTTGCCCGCTCATGACGAATGGAATTAAACCAAAGCAAGTCGAAAAAATAGTCAATAAAATCGGGGCAGCTTTGGTGCTGACCGATTTCAGAAATCCTCTACTGTTCTGAACTTTTCTATTTTTAAAATCATAGAGAATGTAAATTCCTGCATTTACCGTCAAGCCGCCCAGCATCACGAAAGCAGCATATCCACCCTGGTCAAAATAAAACTCGAACCAGCCGAAAGTGAGGAATAAGCCAATAAAAGAAAGTGGAATCAATAGTAATATATAAAATGGCAGTTTAAAGCTTTCAAATAAAATACTGCAAATAAAGAATATGGCCACTATCAATAAAAGTAAAAGAGAATATTGCTTTTTGGCATCAGCAGAACCCCAGCTGAAGGATTGCTTTTCAGCTGAATAACCCAATGGTTTGATTTGGTCATAGGTGGCCAAAACTTCTTCCAAATATTTACTCCCAAAGCGGGAAGAGCCATAATATTCAAAGCTTAAAACTCTTATGTAGCTTCTGTTTTCTTTATAAATGGCATTAACTGTGCTTTCCAATTGCAATTTACTCAGATTTCCAGTTGGAATTCTTTTTCCTGCGTAATCTAGGCTGTATTGCTCCAAAGCAAACTTATTGAAATTATCTGCCTGAGCTGAGGCAAGGACAACGGGAAATTGCTCTCCACCAATGGGTAAATAAGCAGTGGCTCCATTTGCAGGAGCATGCATTCGAATGGCATTGGTAAAATCTGAAAGACTGATATTATGAAAAGCCAATTCCTTCAAATCCGGTCGGATAATATATTCCTTACTTTTTTGGTCACGCCAGCTCATGCGTTCATTGGTGTTTACTTCCTGAATTCGTGGATGTTCTAATAACATCTCAGCTAATTTATCCGCCTGATTTTCCAGTTCGAAATAATTATAGCCTTTTAAAGCCACCCTGAAAGAGGGAATTCCATCACCAGAGCCCGTAGAGAAGCCCTGTCCTACTCCGTAAACACTCCAGTTTACACCACTCCAATTCGTACTTCTGGAAGATAGTCTAGCTTTAAGCTGATAAGGAAAAGCCGATTTTTCATATTCTTCTTTGAAAATGATTTCGATGCTCCCGTACTGACCTGAATAAATTTGAGTCGTAAAAATATCGATCCCTTCTTGCTGAAGTAGAAAATCTTCAAAATCCTTCATAATGGTATTCATCTGCTCCAATGTATTGCCATAAGGCAATCTTCCCGTGATATACAACCTTGTCTTTTCATTTTGCCTATAACTCGATCGCTCATAGACATTGCGTACAAAAAGGCGTAAACTTCCGCCCAGCCACTTATCGGAAATAGGTCTGATATCATCCTGATAAATATCAGAACCGATGACTTTATTGTACCATTCATGATCTTCCCATTTGGCAGGGAGCATGAAAATGGGCAAACCAAATCCCAGCAATAGCAAGACAAAGAAGGCTTTGCGGTATTTTACCGACCAATGAATGGCATTGAAATATCGGTTAAACCAGCGCACCTTTCTACGCAACTGCTTTAAAGTATTGCCCTTCTTTTTTCGATGTTTATCTGTAAAAAGCAGTGCGTAAAGAGAAGGAGTGAAAAACAAAGCCACCAATAAGGAAACACCCAACAGCAAAGCCACCACTTTTGAGAAATCAACCAAATTCATTTTCTGTTCTTCTGGCAAAAGGAAAACCAATAATAAAGCAGCAATAGTCGTTAAAGAAGCGGCCAAAAGTGCCAAGAACAGATGTCTGTTTTTATATTTATGAATATGGTCGATCATGACAATGGCATTATCTACTATCAAGCCAAAGGAAATTGTCAGACCTGCCAGCGAATACAGATGGATTTCGATATCCAATGCCCAAACGCCAATAATAGCCAAAGAAACATTCACTAATATACCGGCAAAAAGTACCAAAAGATATCGCCAATTTCGGTTAATCAGAAAAATGAAAAGAATCAATATACTGATGGATAGAATGGATCTTTCGTAAAGTTTATCCAGCTCTTTTTCCAAATATTCGGTATCATCATAAACCAATCGCAATGCCACACCTTCGGCCAGATTATCCTCAATTTGATTTAATCTGGACTTTACTTCCCTCGCTAAATTAATGCGGTTTACACCTTTTCTAGCCTCCACTACCAGCGTTACAAAGTTCTCACCATTAATTCTGTAGTAACTATTGGGCTCTTGCTCCTCCAAATTAATATCCGCTAAATCCTTTAGCCTATAGCTATTTCCTGATTCGGTTTGCGTGATTTTCAATTCGCCTATTTGCTGAATATCATCAAACCTTTGATCGAGCACCAAAACATATTTTTCATTGTCCGCACTTTGTGCCAAGCCGGGATAACGCAACTGTCCGCTTTGTTGTAAAGCCGTTCTTAAATCCGTGGGATTTAATCCATAGGCTTCCAGTTTATCGGAATGAAAATTGATACTGATTTGCAGATTATTGGCTCCGTAAACTTGAAGTGCTTCAATGCCTGCTATATTTTGCAGAGGCTTCACAATAGACTCTTGGGCAATTTCCTTTATTCTGTAAGAAGCAAAAGGTCCGCGGACTGTATATCTTAAAATGGTCTTGTTTTCCGTCTCCTCATCTCCCCCACTGCTTTGCAGAATGGGATAGCTCACTTTCTCATCTAGCTGCGGATAAACCTGCCGGATTAAAGTAGCCACTTCAAAGCGTTTGTAGGCTAAATCTGCATTTTTAGAAAAGCGTAAGGTGATATTTCCGCTACCATAGCGGGACTGAGAATTCAGTTCGTCTAGATCCCGAAGTTGGGATAAAATATTTTCCAGCGGAGCAGTAGCAAGTTTCTCCACCTGCGTAGGGTCTGCATTGCGCACACTAAATTGCAGACTGATCTCAGGCGTCTGATAAGTAGGGTTCAGGTTGACCGACAGTTTAGGGATAAGCGCCAATCCCATTAAACTGACGACTAAAAAAGCAATTATGATGCGAAATGGGGTCATGCGGTAAAGATAGGAATTATTGGGAGATTGGAAATAAGGGAACTAGAGTTTTAATATTTAAGATTATCAATCTTCTAATCTCTTTATTTGATACTTCACTAAGTATTTTGTTTCTGTTTCCGACCTGATGGGAATAGTAGAAATCACACGATTTTGGTAGGACAGAACATCAATAAAATCAACTTGATCGTAACATACTGTATCAGATTTGAATTTTTTAAATGCTATATATCTTTCAGGCCCCTTTTCACCCATATATTCACCGGTATTAGTTAGATAAGTGTAAACTATTTCCTTTCGTGCCTCATCTACAAAAAAATCCATTACCTGATCTTTGATGATACTCTTTCCAGCTGGCTTCACTTTTTCGGCTTTGGGAATCTTTTCAAAATCCAGTTTGATTTCATCCTGTAGCTCTCCGCTCAAATTAAATTGGTATAATTTGCTGCTTTCTTTTTTGAGTACATACAGAGCTGTATTCGTTAGTTGATGGCGAATTCCATGATTGGTGAGCAAATAGCCAGGCTGCGCTTGTTGGTTATCCTTTTTAAAATTGCCGAAAGTAAACTGTAGTTGTCCAGAACGATTAAAAACACCAATTAACTCAACCCCTTTAGCATTTTTACTTTGCGTCATTCCTACATAAAATACTTGATTTCTTTCATCCCATTGAAACAGACTTTCACCCATGCTGCTTTCAATGTCATATTTTTGTGGATTAAAAGTAATTTCTTCCTTGACATGCAGTTCATGATCCAAAACAATCAGCAGTTTAGATTTTTCAGAAAATAAATAGATAGATTCATCACCTACTGAAAATTCATTGACTGTTATTGGACGTGGTTTGTAAGTATAATTGACAATAGAAGAATCCAAAAAATGATAGGCAATGACATGGTTTAAATCGTTTGCTTTCAAGTAAAGGACATCATCATGTAGCACTTTCTTTATAAAGAAATTACTTTGCATAAAGACCTCATCCTTCAAGGCTACTTCGTCTTTAATTGAAAGCAAATCAGCTTTTTCAATCAATATAGTTTCAACGGTCGGTTTTGATTCCAGAATTTTACAAGCTGAAAATGCTAGTAAAATAAAGACTATTAGTAATCGGGCTTGAATCATGTTTTAAGTTAAATTAGGTTGTAATTTTCAATATTTTGAGTACTGTTCACATGAACAACACAATCCTAAAAAAGCAATGATAATGCGAAATGGGGTCATGAGGTAAAGATAGGTATTATTGAGAGATGAGGAAGAAGGAAACCAGGGTTTAAGTTTATCAATAATATTAAAAATCACTAATCAAAGTTACCCAAAGAGAATTGAGCGCTCAACAAAAACTGCCTTGGTCTCATTTGAAAGCTGTTTAGGATATAATTATTAGCATCCGCAAAAACTGAAATGTAGTTCGGATTATTGAATAAATTCCTGCATTCAAGAGTTAAATCAAGCCCTATCTTTTTGAAAATGTAATTGTATGATAAATTTAAAAAATAATTAAAGCCTGTATTCTCTTGCGAGATAAAATTATTATTAGTCTGAAATTGGACACCCAAATATTGACTATCGTTTAATAATACATCTAATAAAAACTCGTGCTTATCTCTTCTTAAGAAATTAGCTTGAACCTCGTTAATTTCATTGGAAAAGAAGTCTTGTTGAAAAGCATAATCATATTCTAAAAAGGAAGTCAGTGCACCCTTTGCTCCCAGACTATAATTGAAATTATTATTTTCTATATCTGATAAACTACCATTCAAAATTCTCGGACTCAGCATTTGCATGACAGTCGAATTAACAAAAAAAGTAGTATTAATGGCATTGAAATACTTGCTTATGTCCATAGATACCATTTGTCTGGTTGAATTTATTTCATCTTCCAACGTATTAACAATGGAAGCTCCTTCCTGAGAATAACTGTAGCTTTCTTGAATGTTGGAAGTCATCAGGCCATATCTGTAGCGAAAAGTCCAAAAGAAGGCTTTAATAGGATTTCGATATTGAATATTTCCACCAATAGTTTGTGACTGAATTTCTTCCAGAGGTGTTTCAAACCTCAATAAATTACGATAAGATCTTAAAATATACCCACTGTGAATCCTGTTTGCATTACCAAATTCATTTTTGATTTCTGCATTGAAATTTGCTTTCCAAAAGTTGTTGAATTTGTAGTGCGCATTGAATTCAGGCTCGAGATTTAAACGAGTAAAATTGTTTTCTTGAGTATTTAAACCATTGCCTTTGATCCAGAAGTTCCTGTAAAACAGAGGGAGGTTAAAAGTTAGAATCCACTTTTTATATGCATATTCTGTCTTAATATTTAAATAAGGAGAAAGATTAATTAAGCTCAATTCATTTGATCTTAAGGAATCTGAAGACTCTTCACTTTCATTTTCCGGATTAATTTCTGAAATTAAGTCCTCTGATGATAGGTTAAACCCCATCTCAGGATTAACTAATAATCGCCCGAATTTTTTTGACATGCTCATTTTATTTTTCGTATCCACTATATCTTTATTTAGATGCTGGATAGCAATTGGAGCATTCCCAATTACATTCGAGAAAACGGAAGGATTGACACTGAGTAATTCACTATTTTTGATATAATTGGAATTGGATTTAAAAGTAATCAAAGAATTAAAAACCTTTTTAATTGCTAAAATATCATTCCGAATCCATAAATGAGACTGATCTAAATCCTGATTAAAATCTGACTGATTGGTGAGATTCAGTGAACCAAATTTATTATCTACTGTAGAATTAATGGAAATGCTTTGTTTGTAATAGCTATTACTGATATTTTTTTCTAAGAATAGCTGTCCTTTTATCACGTTTGAATTAATTTCATTTCGCTTAACTTCTGATAATTGAATGCTATCATTAGGTATGAAAATTTGGGTTTCCGTAGTCCCATTTAATACTTTTCCTGCATCCAAATAATTAAAATTTCCTTTTATCTGCCATTTTTCATTGAGTTTTCTTAAATAATTAATACTACCTAAGTGAGATTGATTATCTAGCCAAAACTTTTCATTAAATGGGGGCTCACTAATAGCCTGAACCTCCAATAGATAACCTTTTCTGCCAAAGTTCAAATTAGAAGACCGAAAGGATTGCAATTCTCTTTCTAAATTATTGCCTGTATTATTAGATTGAAAAGAAGCAATCAATTGTTGTTTCTTATTAAATAGCATTGGACTAATGTTGGCTTCCCATAAGCCAGGACTAAAACCACCGTCTAATTTTCCGCTTCCTGTTAGTGTAACATTTTTATTGAGCTTAATATTTAAAGAAGTTTTATTAGAAAAAACCAAGCTATCATAAATTCTGATCGGCTGATGATTTTCCAGTATCTGGACATCTGTTACCGCTCCTGCCGGTAAATTATTGTTGGCCAAGTTATATCTTCCTTCCAGTAGATCCAGTCCATCTATATAGTATTTTTCAATAGGCTCGCCCATATAGCTCACTCGGCCATCACCATCAACACTTATACCTGGTAATTTCCTCAAAACATCCGCTATCACTCTATCTTGCTGACTTTTAAATGCATTTACCGAGTAATTTATAGTATCTCCAAAATCAATAATGGGCGGTGCTTTTAATTTCACTTCATCTAATTCGACTATATCTTCGGTCATTTCAAAATTGATTTCTTGTGGAGAATCAACAAAAATTGACTTTATGATCTTTTTATAACCGATATAGGATACTTCTATTGTTACACTATCTTTTTCTTTAATCGTTAGTTGATATTTACCGTCCTTATCTGTAATGCTAAAGTCTAAAATTTTAGAGGTATTATTTTTTAGAATTACAGATGCCCCAATCAACAATTCTCCTTTATTGTTCTCAACCTCACCAGAAATTTTAGATTGTGCATAAGCATCGGCTAAACCGATACTGAAAAAAAATAATATGGCAAGGTATAATCTCATTCTAACTCAATAGGGTTATTGGCTGAGGATTTCTTTGGCTTTCCGTTTGAACTCATTTGTGAAAACATTCTTTTAGCCATCGCTTCGGCATTGGCTTCATAATTTGCCGTCATTTGCTTGTACTCTTTCTGAGTAAGCAACTGGTAATCCTCCTTCAATAAATTTCTTCTAATTTCATAATCCCCTTTTTCCAGACCCACTAAATCAAATTTATAATGCTCCTTAGTATCATAAACTGAAATTATTAGTCCCGGTAAACCAAAGAATTTATAAGGGCCATCACTAATAGGGATTTCAGAATCATACCAAGCAATATATTCTCTACCAGCATAAGAAGTAGTGGCTTTTTGACAATTGTAACCATTGACAATTTGAGTCTCATCTTTAATCGACCAGTCCATCAAATTTAGCGGCTGATAATATTTGTACAGATTGGTCATCATTTCTTGTAGAATTTCCATTTTTGCCTCCGCATAGATTTTATTAACCTTCAATTTAGTCTTTGTCCTAGGTGCTTCAAGTGTTCTCTGAACTAATTCTTCATTACTCATTTTACCTTCATGAATCTCCAAAAATAATGAGTCCCTTAAAGCATTATTATAACTGAGAAATTGAGATATTTCATTGTTAACATATAACAAAAATATCTCTGACTCCTTATTTTTATCATTAGTGGAGTCAGGTTGATAGATGAGCTTATAAGTCGCTTTAAAGCTAGATTTCTCCACTGCTTTCATATTTAGATTTAGGAGCGATAAGGTGATGAATAGCAAATAGTATTTCATACTTTTAATCCGATTTTATAAGAATCCTAACAGGATAATTAATTTGTCCACATTGGTTTAAAATTATTTCATTCTAACTCAATGGGGTTATTGGCTGAAGATTTCTTTGGCTTTCCGTTTGAACTCATTTGTGAAAACACTCTTTTAGCCCTTTCTTCAGCATTGGCTTTATAATTCACTAGCATTTGCTTATACTCCTCTTGTGTAACCAATTGATAATCCTCATTCAATAAATTTCTTTTAATTTCATAATCCCCCTTTTCTAGCCCTACTAAATCAAATTTATAGTGCTCTTTCGTATCATACACTGATATAATCAGTCCAGGTAAACCATAAAATTTATAGGGACCATCGCTAATAGGGATTTCAGGATCAAACCATGCAATATAATCTCTTCCTGCATAAAATGTAGTGGCTTTTTGACAATTATATCCATTAATATTATTAGTCTCATTACTAATCGTCCAATTCATCAAGTTAAGCGGCTGATAATATTTATATAATTTGGCCATCATTTCTGTTAAAAGTTCAATTCTAGCCTCGTGATAGATTTTATTCACTTTTAAATGAGTTTTTACTCGTGGTGCTGCTAAAGCATTCTGGACTACTTCTTCAGTAGTCATATTTCCTTTTTGTATTTCTAAGAAGGAAGTATCATTTAGCGCATTATTATAACTAAGGAATTGAGACATTTTATTATTGACATATAATAAGAAGGTCTCTGACTCTCTATTTTTATCATTTGTAGAGTCTGGTTGATAGATGAGCTCATAAGTCGCTTTAAAACTAGATTGAGCAAGGACTTCAGAGCAAAACCCTAAAAGAAAAATCAATTGAATAAGTAAATAGATATATTTCATTCCTTTTATATTTTAAATATGTAAAACAATAAAAACAAGCTAATGAAATTCACCAGCTTGTTTAAAACTAAATCAATTAAGCATTTTTTCACGCTCACCTTCGCAATAGTAATTATGTGCCCAAATAATGTTTCTTCTAAGATTTTCATTATTCTCGCCACAAACTGTACCTTCAACACCACAATCTAGCGTAACATAAGCACACGTTGTTCTCATTTCCTCAGCAGGCTTATTATCAGAATTTGCCATAGAAGAAATGGAGGTTAATATAAGACCTCCTACTAAACTGAAAAATAACTTTTTCATAATAAATAAATTTTAAGGTTAAAAATAAATTAAACATCAACCCTAACTACTAAATCATGAAAACAAACCTTTCTTGAACTACCAAAGGCCTCATAAGGTGAGTACAAGTCAAATTTCTTCACTCTGCAGGTTTTGCTCAAAACAGCTTGTGCTAGCGGGGGCTGTCTAGAATCAGTTACTACATTTTATAGTTTTACTGAGTTGATATGACAATTGTAATCAGAAAAAGAAAAAAAAAAAAACCAAACTTATTACATTAATATTTAAGTCAAACTATAAGTTTATTAGAAAATTTATATTGATATTGAAATATTACCACTATAGTTCGACCAAATCAAAAACCATCTTATCTTCTTTATTATCAGGGTTATTAGGGTGACTTGTAGAAATGTAAAGACCTTTCCTGCCAATGAAAACATTGTTTGGGATGTGTTTGGATTCATCAAATAAGACTTCATCTATTACATCTAAATTTTCATCTAAAATTATTACCGAAAATGAATTTGGAGCCTCTCGCAATTGATTGAGTTCTTCCATATTTTCAGTTTCTTGTTGAGGAAAAGCAAATCGGTAATAGATATTCCGATATTGATCGTAGATCAGGCTTTCATAATGGTCGCTGGCAAACAAATATTTATAAGTTTCTTCTCTTGCTCTATTGATTGGAAATAAAGGCAATTCATCAGCCAAATATTTACTCTTCACCTCCTTTACTTGAACTTCATCCCCTTCATTAGTCGAGCTATAAAACAACCTATGGTCCCCAAAAAGAGAAAACACGATTTTGTTAGCATTGCCTGCCATACTGTACTCGTAAAATTTCAAACCTTTATTTAAGTAATCTTCTGGATATTTTTGTGGCAATAATTCTACATCTCCATTTTCGAGATTTATAGAATAGCTAGTAGGCTTTTGCTCTAATTCCACATCCGTCATTTTCTGATAATTGCCTTGCAGATGTGTCTTTACTATCAATTTATTTCCTTTCAAAAATGGATGGCTAATGAAATATGCGTTATGTACAAAAGCATTGCTATACCCTTTGGGTGGGTTATATTCTATTCTGATTTTAATTACATTAGCCGTATCAATCATCACAATCTCAGGGGACTGTTGATTAAAAAGAAATATGCTATCTAAATTATGGACATGAAACCCAAAAATTCTTCCTACTGCTCTATCACCTTCGATTTGGAAAAATATTCGCTTTATAAGATCACCAGTGGCAATATCATAAAGCTGCAAACTATTTTGTCCCCAATTGATATTGAATAAAAACTCATTTTTATGATCTGAGTAAGCTTGCAATCCTCTACTGATATTAGAGGTTTTATTATTGATGGGGATTTCTAAAGCATTTTTCTTAATCTTAATATTCGTAGTGTATTTATCATCTAATTTATCATTACATGATATCAACAAAAGAAAAAAAATGGGTAAAACAGTAAATTTCATTAATTGTAAGGCTCTTACAGAAATAATCTTTATCATACTTATATGCTAACTTCAAACTTATATAATTTCAATTGTTCCGATAGTTCAGAAATCACTTCTCCATAAACATAAGGTTTAATATAGCCTTTGATCTTAAAACCTTTTGGCACTGTAAGATCTGCTATCAAGGTTTCATTTTTGAATATTTGTAAGCCATCAAATTCGGAATGCTCACCTTTTGTATAACTTCTAAACAATAGGCCTAATTCATCAGTGAACTCTACATGAGAATACCACCCTAGCTTGGGTCTATCTTCAAAATATAATGTTCTAAATAACTTAAGATTAAAGTCTTTTATAGCAGTGTAATTGGTATTCATATTATTTCCCTTCACCCCAAAAGCTGAAATCAATTCAAAATCTTGATCATATTTATAAATTAATGAATCAATTTCATGACTGACGTAAAAATTATTGAGGCTGTCAATATCGTAAGAAAAAGAAGCATGATGAGGTAAATACTTATTTTCTAAATATCGAGGAGATCTACTGCCTAAAACTTCTTTTACCTTTCCTGATTCTAATTCCATTCGTGCTAAAATCTTTCCCTTTTCATAATACAAATCGGAGTTTAATCCATTAAAATATTGAGTCTCACCATATATAGGAAAATAGACATTCCCATCCTTTCCCTCTCTTAATAATAGATTTTGGTAATCCAGAGTATACAGGGCAAACTGATTTACATTAGGTGTTGAAGATGATCTCACTTTATTGACATCTTGTTCTCCTTCCCAGCTTAAGAAATAATTTTTTAATCTTTCATAATTCCCTTTTTGATGAAGATGTAGATCAAAGGAAGGACCCAAAAATAAATGGCTTCCACTTTTTAAATTCAAATAACCATCGATAGCTGTATTAATTTCATAAGGTCCATCTCCTCTACCTAGGAAAAGATCCATCAATTCGCCATTATCTGAAAACAGAAAAATTTTTCCTAATTCCTTATCAATAAAGTGAATAGCATCATTATATATTCTAAATTCTCCTATAAATGAGGTTTCAAATTCAGGGAATTGAATTTGCTTCAGACAAATTGAATCTATTTTGACATTTATAGAATAATTTGCTGTCTTTTGATTTTGTTCTGCCTGCTCACTACAACCAGTCAGGGCAATTAGTGATAAACCAAATAAAATAATCCTTTGCATACTTAGGTTGATGTTAGTTAATTATAGAAAATAAATTCATTAGTTTTAATCCATATTTCTTTGATTCTAAACTACCAATGTAGTAGTTTTAAGTTTGAACCAAAATCGATATGTCAAAAAAATTATTCTTATTTCTATTTTCGGTTGTTTTCTGGGCTTGTGAAAGTGAAGAAAAGATCGATGAAAAAACGGCTACCGAAAATGTCAAAAATACACCTCCCAACACCATGGTGAAGGTGGATACGGCTATTACTGCTCCCTTCTATTTATTAATTGAAAGCTCCGGAAAGGTAAAAGCTCATAAGGATGTGAAAGTGCTGGCTGAAACTTCCGGTACTATTCAACATGCCAATGTCAAATCAGGACAGAAGGTAAAAGAGGGTGAAGTTTTGGTTCGCTTAAATCCTGAAGAGGCGCAATTACAATTGCAATCTGCTGAAATTAAATATGAAAAAGCTAAACTTGATTTTGAAAGTAGTCTAATAGGCTTTCCTAAATTATTAGCTCAAGAAAATCCCGAGCAAGACAGCCTTTATCAAAAGCTAAAAATTGGTAGCGGTATGCAAGAAAGCAGTATCCAACTGAAAGAAGCTAAAATTGCACTGCAAAAAACCGTGATTCGAGCGCCTTTCTCAGGTACTTTATATGATGTAAAAGCTTTTAGAGGTAAACACATCAATTCTGGAGATGAATTATTTTCTGAATTTAACCACCGACTTTTAGTAGAGGTGAATTTGCTGGAATCAGAAGCCTTAAACCTAAAAGAAGGTATGCCAGCCGAGATTCGCAATCCGGCCATGGATGCCAGTTTCGCTGGAGAGGTTTTTAGTGTCAATCCTAAAGTAGATGAAAATGGCTTGGTTCAAACGCATATTTTATTAAAAGGCGAACATGCTCTTTGGCCTGGTATGAACGTGGAAGTAGAGATTAGAATTCCGAAAGGCGAAAGATTGCAAGTGCCGAAAGGCAGCTTGGTATTACGTTCAGGAAAGCCTGTAGTTTTCTCTGTAGAGAAAGATTTGGCAAAATGGAATTATGTGGAATTCGGATATGATAATGGCAAAATGGTAGAAATCACGGATGGTTTAACAGCTGGAACAGTTGTCATTACTATTAACAACTTGCAATTGGCGCATGATGCTCCTATAAGTATTCAAAATTCAGACAACTAATGACTCGCTATTTCATCCAAAGACCCATAGCCGTCATTATGACTTTTGTTGCGCTTATTGGATTAAGCGTGTTGGCATGGTTAAACAGACCTGTTTCCCTTCTACCCGATATTGATGTACCTGAAATGGCCATCAGAGTAGATTACGCCAATGCCTCTCCTGAAGCTATTGAAAATAATATCCTCAAACCCATGCGGGAATCTTTGGCCACCATGCAAGGATTGTCTGATTTACAATCCACCGCTTCCAATGAAAATGGCTTGTTGCGCTTACGGTTTGACTATGGACAAAGAATGGATTTGGCTTTTGTGGAAGTCAATGAAAAAATTGACCGCCTCACGGATCAATTTCCGGCTGATATGTCCCGACCGAGAGTGATTCGAGTTAATTATACCGATATTCCAATTGCAAAAATTCAATTGATTCCCAAGGATGCTGCCAATATGGTGGAAAGCTCAAGGTTGGCGGAAAATGTTATTAAAAAGAGAATCGAGCAAATAGAAGGCATTTCCTTGGTCGATTTAAGCGGAACAGTAGATGAACAAATCAAAATCATTCCTGACTTAAAGGCCTTGGAAAGGGCTGGATTAGAAATAGAATCCATTTCACAAGCAATTCAATCAGCCAATCAGGAACTGGGCGGAGTGGAAGTGAAAGATGGGCAGTACCAATACTATATGCGCATGGCGGGAAGGTTGAATGATGCGGAAGACATTGCTCAAATTCCCGTTAAAATTAATGAAGAAAAATATATTCCGATTCATCAGTTAGCAGAAGTAAAAACTGCAGAAGAGAAAGTCAGTGGCTTCCATTTTTTCAATCAGAACAGAGGGATAGTGATGAATATCCACAAGCAACCGCAAGCGGTAATGACGGAACTGATGCCCGAAATTGAAAAATCTATAGCCCAATTTAAAACAGATTATCCCACTTTAGATATTGCCATTACCCAAGATCAATCCATTTTCCTGAAAGCGGGAATCAATAATTTGCAGGGAAGTTTGCTTTTTGGTGGATTGTTTGCTTTTGGAGTCCTCTTCCTTTTTATGGGTTCTTTTCGATTGCCGGTTATTATGGGGATTAGTTTGCCTCTATCGCTTATTTTATCCTTTCTCTTTTTTGAAATATTTGGCTTAAGCATCAACATCATTTCATTAAGCGGTCTGGCTTTAGGTCTAGGAATGCTAATTGATAATGCCATTATTGTTTTGGAAAACATCAGCCGAAAACGAATGGAGGGCTTGAATCTTCTGGATGCCTGCGTAGCTGGAGTAGCAGAAGTACAGGGCGCTTTAATCAGTTCAGTTTTGACCACTTTGGCTGTATTTGTCCCCTTAATTTTCTTAAGTGGCGTAAGTGGGGTTTTATTCTTTGACCAAGCCGTTTCTGTAGGCATTATTTTGACGGTCTCTTTGGGAGTTTCATTTGTACTGCTTCCCCTACTCTATCGCTTATTCTTTGAAAAGAAAAAAGATTTCAAAAAGGAAGACAGCCGCTTTTTCAAAAAGATTATCAAAGGATTTGAAAAATCACATCATTGGTCATTCCGGAATAAAGGCTTGAGCTTTTTTCTAATTATTCTCATTATTCCTTTAGGGGTATGGGCTTTCTGGAAAATGGAGCAAAAAGGCTTACCCGAAATCACCAGAACGGATTCAGTGGTCAAAATCAACTGGAATGAGCCTATAGATGTCATTGAAAATGCAAACCGCAGTCAGGAATTACTAGATAATTTGAATCAGCAACTTCAATTTAGCGAAACGGACGCAGGCATTCCGCAATATCTATTGAGTTTGGAGAATGCAGAATTGCAGGAGAGCATGATTTATGTTCAGTTTGAAAGTGAGGAAGCTAAACATGAGCAGCTAAATGTTCTTGAAAATCAAATAAAACAGTCCTATCCGAAAGCTTCATTTGAAAGAGAAAATGCCAAAAATGCTTTTGATATGTTGTTTGCCAGCGATGAACCTTATTTCAGAGTACAATGGCAAGACCCTAATTTAAAAAATGCTAGTCCGGCAGCCATAAAGCCAGTATTGGAATCATTTCCTGCTGAAAATTTTCAAGTCGGACCATCTTTGGAGGAAGAAAGCAGTATGATTTTAACCATCAAGCAGCAAGAATTATTACGATATGGGATTAGTCCTTCGCAAATTATCAGTCAGTTAGAGCGAGTATTAGGCAATTATAAGATTTCCGAATTAAAGCAATTTGCCATCATCACACCTATAGTTTTAGAAACCGACCAAAAAGCTTTTGCCGAATTATTGAAAACGGCCAAAGTGCGAAATAGTGAAGGTAAAAGTTATGCTTTACGAAATTTTGTAGAATATGAATGGGGCAACAGACTGAAAAAAATAACGGCTGATGTATCAGGTTCTTACTTCTCCATCAACCTTACAGAAGATGTAGTTCAGCCTAATTCTGAGGAATTGATTTCGGATATTGATCAGTGGGCAAATCAAAACAGTCTGATTCAGAAAATATCAGGAAGGTATTTTTCAGACCAAGAAAATCTAAAAGAATTGGCCTTTATTCTGTTGATATCTGTAGTGTTATTGTATTTCATCCTTTCCGCACAGTTTGAAAGCTTTTGGCAACCGCTAATTGTGATTTTCACCCTTCCATTCGGAATTATGGGCGCTATGATTGTGCTTTGGCTGGGCGGAAGCAGTATCAATATCATGTCGGCCATAGGAATGGTCGTGATGCTAGGAATCATGGTAAATGATGCCATTTTGAAAGTGGACACCATGAATCGCAATATAAAAGCCTTAGAAAAGAAAGATAAAGAAAGCGTTTATGAAGCCATTTTTTCAGCCGGAAAAATCAGATTAAAGCCTATTTTAATGACATCTATCACAACGCTTTTGGCGCTAAGCCCAGTCCTGCTCTCTGGTGGCTTGGGAGCAGAATTACAAAAGCCATTGGTGCTAGCAGTTATGGGCGGTTTGACTATAGGTACATTTACCGCATTGTATTTTGTGCCTTTGGTTTATTACCATGTGAGCCCCATATCCCCCAAAGGAAATGGTGGTAGGTAGAAACGCAACGCATTGCGTCTCTACCTACCACCTGTCAATTATTCCGAAGTGCTTCAATCAATTCTTCTTTATTCATTTTAGAACGCCCTTCAATGTCTACTTTCTGCGCCTGTTCTTGTAATTCATCAACAGTCCATTCCTCATAAGGTGGTGCTTGTCCGCCTTTTTTGCCTGAATCTGGTGTATTGGCAATGCGGGCTGCCTTTTCTTTGCTCATGCCTTTATCTCTTAAGGCTTCATATTGCTCTTCATTTTTTACGGTGGGTATGTTATTTTTCTTAGCCATAATTCGTATGATTTATACTTATTTCAACCTTCAAATAGAATCAAGGTTTCATTTTATCGTTAAGTTCTATTAAGTCAGAACCCAAGCTTAGTCCGAAATTCACATCCTTTATATTCGATCCATGAATTTTGTCAATTGTATACTGTCAATTGTCAATTTGATTGAAGACAATTCACCATTTATTTTCATCTACTCAACCATTCTTGTAAAGTATATACTTCTTGCTTAATTTAATTCTTATAGCGAAATTGTGCTATGATGGACAAAATGCAACAGCTCTTCGATTATTTTGCGCCTGCTGTTCTGCATGTAGGAATGCGTTATTTCCTGGCTGCAGGAACTGCTTTCATTCTATTTTATGTGCTGTTCAAAAAGGCGATGAGTGGCAGAAAGATTCAATCGAAATTTCCTGAGTTGACTGATTACAAACGAGATATTTATTATTCTGTCATCACAATTTTTATCTTCACTTTGGTCGCAGTGCTTAGCTTAAGAACTTTTGCAGATTATACTTTAATCTATGATGAAATTAGTGATATGCCTACTTGGTACTATTGGGGTTCCATCCTTCTTATGTTTGCATTACATGATTTCTATTTCTATTGGATTCACCGTTTAATGCATCAACCCAAACTATATCGGTATTTCCATAAAGTGCATCATACTTCAACCAACCCTTCTCCTTGGACAGCCTATGCTTTTCATCCTTTAGAAGCCATTTTAGAAGCAGGTATTATTGCCTTGATTGCCTTTACAATTCCCGCTCATAGAAGCGCAATTGTTATATTTTTCATCTTTCAAATCATCTATAATGTATATGGACATACCGGATATGAGCTTTACCCTAAAAATTTCCACAAAACATGGATTGGTAGATTTATAAATACCTCAGTAGCGCACAATATGCACCACAAAAAATTCCATGGCAACTTTGGGTTATATACTTTAATTTGGGATAGAGTGTTTGGTACCCTTAGAAAAGATTATGATGATGATTATGAAAAAGTGACTGATAATAAAGGTGAGGTTGAAATTGCCAAATTGAGGTAATACAGTATCAATATAACTTCATTAATAGCGCCTGCCGTCATTCCTTCGAAGGAAGGAATCTGGCCTATTGAAACTTTGTTTCAATAATCCTCTCTGCAATGTAACCACCATTACATCCATGACTGGTGGCATGCTAGCCAACTGCTATATTATTGATATTTGAATCTAAGGTTAAAATCAATAGATACCTTCCTGCGAAGGTATGACGCACAGATTGAAAATTGGGGTAGATTTATAGATATTATCCGGCATCTGCCTCCAAATACTCCTCTCCAGTCATAGTAGGTTCTAAATTCTCCATTTCTTCCATGGTAAAAATGCGAGAACGGATTATGAAGCGCACTCCCATAGGGATTTCCAATGAGAAGCTTGAGCCTCTACCTTCAGTAACATCTAAGGTAAGATGGGTATGCTTCCAATATTCAAATTGATCTTTACTCATAAAGAAATCGCATCCGTAAACTTGTCCCATCCATACATCTCCTCCTCCTACTTTGAAATCACCTTTTTCAAAACACATGGGCGAAGAACCATCGCAGCAACCTCCACTTTGATGAAACATCAAATCACCAAATCTGTCTCTAAGTTCATCTATCACTTCAATTGCTCGATCGCTTATTGTTACTCTTTCCATTTTTTAACAGTTTTAAGTTTTAGGTTCTAAGTTATAAGTAAAAAAAGTTATAGGTTGTAAATGAGTCTCCTTACTTACAACCTATAACTTACTATTTAAAACAATCTACTAAAAGAAACCTAATTTATTCTTATCATAAGAAATCAACATGTTTTTGGTTTGTCTATAGTGATCCAACATCATTTTATGGTTCTCTCTACCGAAACCTGATTTCTTGTAGCCTCCAAATGGAGCATGTGCCGGATATGCATGATAGTTATTTACCCAAACACGTCCAGCTTTTACCGCTCTTGGCACTTGATACAATTCATGAGCATCTCTACTCCATAATCCTGCACCTAATCCGTACATGGTATCATTGGCTATTTCGATGGCTTCTTCTACCGTTTTGAAAGTGCAAACTGAGGTTACAGGTCCGAAAATCTCTTCTTGGAAGACTCTCATTTTATTGTGCCCTTTGAAGATAGTCGGCTGAATATAGTAGCCATTTTCCAATCCGGAATTTAAGCTTGCTTTATCACCACCGCAAAGCACTTCGGCTCCTTCTTGTTTTCCAATATCCAAATATGAAAGAATCTTTTCGAATTGATCATTTGATGCTTGAGCACCCATCATAGTATCTTCCGCTAAAGGATGTCCCATTTTAATGGCTTTTGTACGCTCCACTACTCTTTTTAAGAATTCATCGGCTATGTCTTCATGGACCAATATCCTGGAAGGACAAGTACAAACTTCACCTTGATTTAGGGCAAACATCACAGCACCTTCTATACATTTATCCAAGAATTCATCATCTTTATCCATAACGGACTTCATAAAGATGTTTGGCGATTTACCTCCCAATTCCATGGTCACTGGAATAAGGTTTTCGGAAGCATATTGCATAATCAAACGACCTGTAGTAGTTTCTCCTGTGAAAGCAACTTTTGAAATTCTATCAGATTGTGCTAATGGCTTACCCGCTTCAGGACCGAAGCCTGTTACTACATTCAATACACCAGCAGGCACTACATCCTGAATCAATTCCATTAAAACCATAAGAGAAGTTGGTGTTTGTTCCGCTGGTTTTACCACCGTACAGCATCCTGCAGCCAAAGCAGGAGCAATTTTCCAAGTGGCCATCAATAATGGGAAGTTCCAAGGAATAATTTGTCCCACTACTCCTAATGGCTCCTGTAGGTTGATGCTCACCGTATGCTCATCATGCTCAGAAATACTGCTTTCATCAGCTCTGATGGCTCCAGCAAAATAGCGGAAATGATCAACGCATAATGGTAAATCCGCAGCTCTACATTCTCTTAAAGCTTTACCATTGTCAATGGTTTCTACTCTTGCCAACATTTCAAGATTTTCCTCAATGATATCGGCAATCTTCAAGAGTACATTTGCACGAGCTGCAGCTGAAGTTTTCGACCAGGTTTTAAATGCTTTATGTGCTGCATCTATTGCTCTATCTACATCTTCTTTTGTTCCTCTTGCTGCTTTAGTAAAAGCCTTTCCATCTACAGGACTGATATTATCAAAATATTCTCCTTTAGCAGGTTTTACCCATTCACCACCAATAAAGTGGTCATATTGCGCCTTAAAGGTAGGGCGCTCTACCGTTTTTTGAGTTTTTTCTAGGGTTTCCATAAGTAATTAATTTTAATTTCTAATTTTTTGTAATTTACTCCTTTAAATTCTTAATTGTTTTGTTAAGCGTATGAATCATTTTGCTTTCCATCTAATTTTTAGAATATCATAAAATTTACTAAATTGTGAAACTGGTTTTTTTGCATTATGCCAAGAGACCTGTCAGGTTTTAGAAACCTGACAGGTCTGCATTTAAAAAAAGCTAGAAGAAAGGACTACACCATGAACAAAGCAATCCGACCATACCAAGTACCTGTAGGAAATGAGAATTCGCTTTTCACTTTAGTGGAAAACCGAACTGCCTATACTTATGATAGTTGCGAATTGAATGTTTTCGAAACCCATCAGCAGGCAAAAGATGTGAAATTGGTATTCAATGACTTTGTATTTACTTCTATGTTGAGGGGTAAAAAAGTCATGCATTTGGAAAATAAAGAGGCTTTTGATTATCTGCCGGGTGAATCTGTTATAGTCGGGCCAAATGAAGTAATGGAAATAGATTTCCCTGAGGCCAAAAAAGGACAACCTACTCAATGCATTGCATTGGCTATTTCTCAGCAGTTGATTGATTTTACTTTGGATATGCTAAATGAAAAGCACCCAAAAGTATTAGAGCAAGAGCAGTGGAAAATTGATCCTAGCATTCATCATATTATAAATAATCAGGAGTTGATCAATACGGTAGATAGAATCATCAAAATTTCAAGAACAGAAGATAGTACCACTAAGGATTTGTATGTGGATTTGGCCATGAAGGAAATGATTATTCGCTTGATGCAAACCCAAGCCAGACATGTATTTACTTCCTCACCAAAGGCCTTAGCTTCACATCACCCACTGGCTTATGCCATTCACATAATTCAGAATAAAATAAATCAGAAAATAGATTTTGACCGCTTGGCAAATGCTGCTTGCATGAGCAGGGCTACATTTTTCAAGAAGTTCAAAGAAGCATTTGGCTTTACCCCTGGACAATATGTTCTTTCAGAAAGAATAAAATTAGCGAAAAAGTGGTTAAAGAAACCTAATTGCAGTATCACAGAAGCTTGTTTCAACTCTGGTTTTGAAAATCTATCTCATTTCACCAGTGCCTTTAAAAAAGAGGAAGGAATTTCTCCATCAGTCTTTAAAAAGCAGTATCAAGGAAGTGGTTCATTTTTGAATTAGTGTATTCTATTATCAAATCAGCATTTACCTAATAGTATCAATTGAAAGCAGGATCACTTAAACTCCCGTATTTCAAATAAGGATTTGATCCTCAAATCCTTTAAAAATCAATAAATTCTATTTCCTGTATCTCATAATCATTCCTGCCGTATTAGAGAAGAAACAAAAATCATAATTTGGAAGACTACAACAGAATACTCGATGATATTTTACATACGGTGAATTCAGTGGATACACCAGGAAAAGTGGCTTCTTATATTCCTGAATTGGCCAAAATTGATCCTTATAAATTTGGCGTTTCTTTGCAGTTTGTTAATGGCGAAACTTACAATGCAGGTGATTATGATGAGAGATTTTCCATTCAGAGTATCTCCAAAGTTTTCACCTTAAGCATGGCCATCCAATGCATTGGTGATAAAGTTTGGGACAGAGTGGATGTTGAGCCTTCTGGTGACCCATTCAATTCATTGGTTCAATTGGAGCATGAAGAAGGAATTCCCAGAAATCCTTTTATCAATTCAGGGGCAATTGTTATTTGCGATATTTTACTTTCGGAATTAGAGGATCCAAAAAAAGAGTATTTACAATTCATTCATAATCTTCAAGGCTCAGATAAAATCCAATACAATGAGGAGGTTTTTAAATCTGAGAAAAGCATGGGTTATCGGAATGTGGCTATGGCTAATTTCATTAAGAGCTTTAAAAACATTCATAACAATCCGGAAGATGTGCTGGATTTCTATTTTTACACCTGTTCCATTGATATGAGCTGCGTGGAATTAGCTTGGTGTTTTCAATTATTTGCTCAGCATGGAAAATGCGCTCCGGATGGCACTTTGTTTTTAGAACCCAATCAAATTAAAAGAATTAATGCACTAATGCTAACTTGTGGCTTCTATGATGAATCAGGTGAATTTGCTTTTCGTGTTGGCTTGCCAGGTAAAAGTGGTGTTGGGGGTGGAATTGCAGCGGTACTGCCAGGCGAATTCAGCATAGCCGTTTGGAGCCCGAAACTGAATGAAAAAGGAAATTCTGCAAAAGGTATGCATGCTTTGGAATTATTCACTACTCATACAGAAATGTCAATTTTTTAGTAAAAAAGATATATAATTAAACCATGGAAAAATCACTATTTATCATTACTGGTGCAAGTAAAGGAATTGGAAAAGGTTTAGCTGAAAAAGCTTTGGAAACAGGTGCTGATGTTTGGGGGATCAATAGAACACATTCCATTGATCATGAAAACTATAAGGCTTTGACTTTTGACTTAGCTAACATCCCAATTCTTCTAAAAGAGCTCCCTCAATTTTTTATAAAAGCCAATGATTATGAAAAAGTTGTTCTCATCAATAATGCCGGGACTTTAGGGGATATCGCACATTTAGGAAATATTGAAAATGAAAGTATTCCTCATTTATTTAATTTAAATGTAAGTGCCCCTATCCTATTAATGAATCAATTTATGAAGGATTTTAAGGATTTAAAAGGAGAAAAAGTAATCATCAATATCAGTTCTGGGGCAGGAAAAAATGCAGTGGACGGATGGTCAGGATATTGTGCATCGAAAGCAGCTTTAGACATGGCTTCAAAAGTAGGGGCCAAAGAAGCTGAAATGGATGGTAATGGCTTTGTTATTAAAGCAATTGCCCCTGGTGTGGTGGATACTGAAATGCAAACTCAAATCCGCAACACCGATAAAAAATCATTCAGCGGATTGGAAAAATTCAAGAACCTAAAAGCTGAAAACCAACTGAGCAGTGAACAGGAAGTAGCCGAAAAGTATTTTCACTTTATAGACAATTTGGAGAAGTATCCTGATGTGATTTTGGATGTGCGGGATGTTTAATTTTCTATACCCAAACACATAATTAAATAAAAACATCTAGCTTGATCGTCATATTAATATTTTTGAAAGTATAAATTTAGATTTTATGCATAAACCCCTACTATTTCACTCAAAAAGCTTATCTTAAGCTTTTAGATGTATTATGAACCGAAAAAGAAAAAGATTATACCGTACTATCGCCATTCTCATTCTCATTGTATCGGTGGGTTATATTGTGAATGATCAATTGAAAAAATTGGGGAATCGAATTTCGGGTGAATACTTACAAGAATTAATTACTAAAGAAAGTAAAGGCCTATACAAATTAGATTTTGAGGAAATTGATTTAAACATACTTAGAAAGTCTATCAATATTCGGAATATTGAACTAAATGCAACCCCAGAAAATAGAGAAGACACCATCAACGCAAAAAATATTTATGAAGCACAGGTTGGTGAAGTAAATATTTCCCTTGAATCGGTTATAAGAATTTATACAGACAAAGAACTGGTGGTAGATGGTATTGAAGTCATTGATCCTTTGCTCTTTATGACTAAAATAAATCCAGAGAAAAAACCTCTGAAATTTGGCCGAGAAACTGGCGAGCTTTACGATGTCATTTCACAATATTTAGAATTATTGCAAATTAATTACCTTAAAGTAAGAAGCGGAACTGTTGATCACTCTCCTAGTAATTTCAAATTAAAAGCCATTAATTTTAATGTAGAAAATTTTGAAGTTTCTCAAAATCAAAAAAAGAAGAAAATCTTTTACTCAGAAGCCATAAATCTTGGAGTTAATCAACAATCCATTTTACTTCCTGACAGTATTCATGAATTGAGTTTTGAGGGATTCGAGCTTTCAACAAAAGATTCTATACTCAATTTTAATAACTTTAAAATCAGCACTAGAAAAGACGTAAACCCTGAAGAAATATTTCAACAGGAAAAGCAAAATGTCTATGATATTGATATTCCAACATTGGAATTGAAGGGGATAAACTATCTTAAAGCTTATGAAGACAACTTCCTTGTGGTAAAGCAAGTCAATATTCCAAAACCTAAAATCAAAATTCAGTCAGTTCTAAAATCAAAAAAACAAAATACTGAACAAGCTGAAAATAGTATTGGGGCCTCTCTACTAGCACTTTTTGATTTAATTAAAATCAATGATTTTAGGATAGAGGAAGGCGGATTAAACCTTACTTTAAAGGGAGATAATCAGCAGAGATTTCTATCAGACAATATTAGTATTGATCTTTTTAATATTGAATTAGATTCCACACAAAGAGATATACAAAATATCATTCACTACTTTGAACACGCTACGATAGAAATCAATGACTATGATTATCTATTACCGGATAATTTACACAACATAAAATTCAAAAAACTGAATTTCAATACTTTAGATTCTACTTTATTTGTCCAAAATCTAGAAGTAAAGCCCTCAAGAAGTCTGGATGACAGCACTTTAACACAATTCAACCTAAACCTTCCTTTGTTAGAAATGGAAGGCATTGCCCATCGAGATATTTACGATAATGATCGGATAGATCTAGAAAATCTGGCCTTAAGTAATTCTAAAATCACTATTACCCCACCTTTTTTAAAAGATTCTGAGGACCAAAATGCTATTATTACGCCTGAAGGGCTATTCGGAATCTTAGGCAAATATTTTAAGGAAGTAAAACTTAAGAAATTTTCTGTTCTAAATACGGATGTGACCGTGGGTGATTTTCTTATCGGTAAATCGCTCAATATTCAATCTCACTTTCTAAAAATCGATTCAGGTTTTCACTCATGGCACAGAATTGCAGATAGCACACTAATTAATGGACAGGAATTAATCTATAACCTTAAGAAGGGGCAATTTAGAGTCAGTACATTTCAATCGGAAAACAATCTTCACTCATTAGATATAACAAATTTAAATTTTACTTATGAGGATTTAAGAGATCAAGTTAAAGTTGATTATGTTAGTTTTAGAGGGCTAGAGCTCGATAGCATCATTAACCGAAAAAAACTCAATTTGGATAGCGTTACACTATTCAAACCTCAGATTGAATTAAGCTATAAAGATTTAAAGCAGAAATCAGGTAAAAATGAAGTATGGCAATTTCCTGAGAAACCAATCAACATTTTGTTAAAAAAAGGGAAGTTGGATTACCAAATAGATCAGTATCGAAAGCTTACGATTGATGATTTTGATGTAGAATTAAATTATCAGGGTGAAGTAAAGCTCTTTCAAGTCTTTGCAAATGAATTAGTTCTTGATGACAAAGAAGTAAATCATCAAATAAGAATGGCTCAATTGAACCTTCCAAAAAATCTTAATAGTTTATATCTGCGGGATATTCAAATTAACCCAAATGAGTTAAATGATAGTTTGTCCATTTCCATAAAAATACCAGAAATAAGTTTTACAAATTTCAATAAGGATGCTCTGATTCAAAATAAACGATTTGAAGCAGACAGTATGTTGAGCAGAATAACTCAATTAAATTATTCAGGACTAAGTGATCAAAAAAAGATTTTCAATTTCTCAGCCAAAGATCAAACTGATTTTAGCTTTATTGTTCAAAACAGTAAGATAGAATTAATTCGCTCAAATATAATTTTGATTAATAATGAAAAGAAAAAGAATCAATTAGTGAGTACTGGTGCAAAGCTATTAGTCAAAAATTTGAACTTCCCTGAGAATAAAAATCAAAGCTTATCCTTTTTAGATGATTTCAGCTTGAGTAATCAAAGTTTTAAATTTTACTCTTCTTCTAACGACACTATTTCAGCTCAGAATCTGAGTTATAGTAGTTTCAATAAAGAAGGTGAAATTCTGGAATTCCAAGTATCTGGTTCTGATAATAGCACTTCCCTAACAATTAAGGGAATCCAAATGCAAAATGCTGAAATCATTGACTATGTTCAAAAAAATGAAGTTAACATTCAAAAATTAAGTAGTGATAAAACCACTTTACACTTGCGGATTAAACAAGAAGACAATGAAAAGATTCCTCAAAATATTGAGCTACCCTTTAAATCTTTAAAAATTCAAGATCTTCTTTCAACTGATATTAACTTGAAGGTTTTTCATGAAGAAAGGGAGCGGGATTATTTCGTAAGAAAAGCAGATTTATCCATAAATACTTTGGTCCTGGATTCCACCTTAAATCCAAATGAAATCCATCAGCATATTAATTCATTAGTCTTCAGTGGAAAGAATTACAGAGAAGGTTTTGGCAAACATTATACCATTACCGCCAAAGACTACACTTTCCGATATCCTGAATCTGACTTTGAAGCACATGATATAAAAATGCGTTCAAAATACGATCGATTTGAATATAGCGATCATATTGAGTACCAAAATGATTGGTTTAATTTGGATGTATCTGATTTAAAAGCTAAAAAAATCAATCTTGATAGTCTTTTAATAAGCCAAAAATTCATTCTTAATAAACTAGAGTTGGTCAATGGAGATTTTACAGTTTTCCGGGACTTGAATATCCCTCATAACGATGATAAAAAAGTTCCAATGCCTCAAGTATTACTTTCTAAATTGGATTTTGCTTTTAGTGTGGATACTATTTTTGTAAATTCTGATATCAATATTCAAATAATGCCTAAAGAAACCTCAGGCATTGGAAGTATGAGTATTAATATTGAAAGTGGGCATCTATTCAACCTCCGTACCCATCATTTTCAGCATGATAAAACAATAATCCTACAGGCGGAAGGAAAGCTTAACGATAAAGCAAATTTTACAACTAAAGTGAATTTCCCAATGCCATCCGCAAAAGGTGATTTTCATTTCTTTGGAAAGGTAGGAGAATTAGACTTGACTGCTTTGAATGAAATGCTCATTCCTTTGGGTGCAATTGAAGTGCGGTCAGGTTATAATGAAGAGGTAAATATCAATTTTAAAGGTAATGACGATTATGCAGAAGGTTTAATGGAATTCCGTTACAACAATCTCAAAATCGATATTTTGGATCGAGAAACCTATCAATCTAAAGGTTTTGGAAACAACTTAAAAACCATTTTTGCTAATAGCTTTGTGGTTAGTTCTAAAAACCCTAGATGGTTTAAATTACAAGAAGGAAATATTTTCTTTGAGCGGATAAAAAGTCGGTCTATATTCAATTTTTGGGCAAAGTCATTGCTGAGTGGAGCGGTTAGTAGTATCGGAATCAATAAAAGTAAGGAAGAAGCCAAAGCTTACTATAAGGAAAATAAAGAAGTGGTTGAGGATGTTGACGATTGATTGAAGCATTTTTATTTAAAAAGTCAGGAACTGACTTTCTGCATTTCAAAAGCTCCCGAGTTTTTAGATTAGCATATTTTTAATAATTTTAAAGTCGATTCATTTTCAGTTATTAAACTGATGGAATTATTTACAATTTAGTAGTAGCTTAAAAATTATCAACCAAATGCAACTAACCAAAGAACAATCCTCAATTATTCAATCAAATGGCAATATCAAAATCAACGCAGTAGCAGGCTCAGGAAAAACCACAACATTAATTTCCTATGCTGAAAGCAGACCCAAAAACAGCAAAATTCTTTACCTGGCGTTTAACAAATCTGTGAAGCTTGAAGCCACCAAAAAATTTAAATCCAAGAAGCTTTTCAATGTTGATGTACAAACTGCACACTCTTTGGCATTTAAACATATCGTAATAGGAAAAAATCTAGAAATCAATAGTAATGGCTACAAAAACCATGAATTAGCGGATATTTTAGGTATACAGGTAACAAGAGAGCCCTTAGCTGAAATGATTATTGCCAATCACATCAACAAATTCACTGCTTATTTTTGTAACAGTAGTGCATTAAAAGTAGAACAATTAAACTATGCTGACACCATTTCCGACAAAAAAGCATTAGCCTTTGTAAATGGCAATTTATCCTACATAAAAAAGAAAACCCGTGAGTTTTTGGCTAAAATGAATAAAGGTGAAATTGCCATAACTCATGATTTTTACTTGAAGAAATTCCAACTTCAAAATCCTCAGTTGAATTATGATTACATTCTATTTGATGAGGGACAAGACGCCTCCCCTGCCATGTTGGATGTTTTCCTCAATCAAAAAGCTACCAAGGTTATTGTGGGCGATACTCACCAACAGATTTATTCCTGGCGATATGCCGTAAATTCATTGGAAATGGTGGATTTCAAATCTTTCAATTTGTCTAGTAGCTTTAGATTTAATGATAAAATTGCCCAATTGGCTCAAGCCATAGTAGAAAGAAAAAAACATCTTCAGTCTGAGGTAAAATTCCAGATAAAAGGCAAAGGTGAATCTTTAAAAGGAGAGCAAAAGGCTGTTTTAGCGCGAACTAACCTTGGACTTCTAACAAAAGCCATTGATTACATATCCGAGAAGAAAAATTTGGATGGTATTTATTTCGAAGGCAATATCAATTCCTATACCTATGCAGATGACGGAACCTCCCTTTATGATGTTTTAAACCTCTATAATGGCAAAAGGAAATTCATTAGAGATCCTTTGATTAAAAAAATGAATACAATGGAGGATTTGGAAGAGTATATCGATAAGACCGAGGATATGCAATTGGGCATGATGGTGGAATTGGTTAGGGAATATGGAAATGAAATTCCAAATTATATAAAGCAACTGAAAGAAAAACATGTTGAAAATGAAGATAGAGATAAGGCTCACATCATTTTCTCTACAGTCCACAGATGTAAAGGAATGGAATACGACTCTGTTCAGTTGGTAAATGATTTTTTGACAGAAGAAAAATTAAAAAAATTAGCACAGCAAAAAGACTTACCTGAATTAATTAAGCAAAAGCTCAACGAAGAAATCAATTTACTTTATGTAGCGGTTACCCGAACGCAAAACAAACTTTTTATAGAAGAAGAATTACTACCTGAAAATTGGGTTAAAAATGAGCAAATTGTTTTACTGAAACGCAAAGAAGAAGAAAATAATGATTCAGTAAAGGATCTGAAAGTAAATAAGTTTGAGGAAAAAGCTTATGATATTGCAGAAATCCGAAAAAAACATAAATCAGCCTATGCTCCTTGGAATGATGAACTGGACAGAGAATTGAGATTCATGTTTGAAGAAGGATTGAGCACCAAAGATTTAGCCAACCATTTCGGCAGAACAAAAGGAGCTATAAGATCAAGGATTCAAAAGCTATATTCTTTTGAAGATTTGTAAAATGCATTGAAATATTACAGACGAATAGATATTATTTGTCGATGAATAGCTATTTTTCTTCTTTTTATTAATCTTTATGATAAATTTTTAAAGATGAAAAAGCTATTCCTATTTCTTTTCCTATTTCCATTTTTTGTATTTAGTCAAAATGAGCAGGTATTATATCAGTTAGTAGAATTAAATAAAGAGGTCAATTCAAGGTATCATGAGAGTGCACCTTTAGTAACTCCAGATAATCAAAGGTTGTACTTTACGATTTCTAATCATCCTGAAAATAATGATGGGAAAGAAAATTCTCAAGATATCTGGTATTCAGACAAACAAGCAGATGGCATATGGGGAAAAGCAGTCCACATGGAATCTCCTTTTAATAAAAGAAAGTTCAATCAGGTTTTTACAATATTGGACGATGGAAATGCTCTTTTCATTAGAGGTGGAAAAAGCAAAAGAAAAGATGGATTTTCAATTGTAAGCAAAACAAAAAATGGCTGGGGAAATGTGGAGGAACTAGAAGTTGAGGGCCATGAAGATATGAATAATGGGATTTTTTCAGGGGCTGCGATAAGCCAAGATCGTAGCGCCATTATTATTTACATGAATGAACGTACAAAAAAACCTTATAGTGATCTTTATTTAAGTATCCGAACAGCTGACGGTTCTTATTCAAGACCCAGAATTATTGAATCTTTAAGCACTTACAAAGATGAATTCGGCCCCTATTTAGCTGAAAATGATCAAGTGATGTATTATGCCAGTAATCGTGAAGGAACTATGGGTGGTGTAGATGTTTGGAAAGTAAGAAGATTAGATGATAGCTGGCTAAAATGGAGTGAGCCGGAAAATATTGGCCCTCCTATAAATACTGATGGTTTTGATTCCTACTTTTCTGTGGATGCAACAGGAAATAATGCATTCACAACCAGAACCTATGTAAGTGCAGATGGCAGTAATATGAATATTTATGGCTTAATTCCTAAAGCTAAAATCACCATTAAAGGAAAAGTATTGGATGCAAACAGCAAAAAACCACTATCTCTTTTCTTAACTGCAGAGCCTAAGGAGGATAAACCTATGAATTATAATGTAGATTCAGATGGAAATTATCAATTCATAACCTATAAAAACAAAGCTTTCAATTTTATAGCAGCTAAAATTGGGTATGAGCAATTGAATGAATCCTTAGACTTAAGTTCCATAATAGAAGATACTATTATTCATAAAGATTTCCTTTTAACCCCAATCAAAACTAAAGTAAACTTATATGGCTTAATCACAGACTCGAAAAGTATGCAGGCTGTTAATGCAGCAGTTTATGTTCAGAAAAATAATTTCAAAGATTCGACTAGGACTAGATTTGAAAATGGTGGATATAGATTGACATTAGAAGGTGGTGGAGAATATCAAATAAATATCTTATCTCAAGATTATCAAAATATTCAAGAGTCATTCATAGTAGAAATTCCTGAAGGAACTTATGAACATGAAATCAGAAAAGATTATGAAATGAATAAATCATTTAAGCCCTATATAATTTCAGGAATTGTATTGGACGAAAAAACACAAGAACCATTAGAAGCTGAATTAACATTTGAAATCCAAGATACGATTCTAACAAAAACAAAAAGTAATACAGACGGCACTTTTGAAGTGTTAATACCCAAGGCAGGTGAACTGATCATAAGGGGTAAAAAAATCAACTATCTCAACCTTGAAGATGAAATTCTAATAGCCGACAACCAGGATTTCACTCAATACAATAAGCAACTTATAATGGCTCCGATAGAGGTTGGCAAGACTGTTATTATTGATAATATTTATTTCAATTTTGATAAAACAACTCTAAAAGAAGCTTCATTCCCTGAATTGGATCGATTGACTGATTTGATGACGCAAAATCCTGGTATTAAAATAGAAATAATAGGTCATACAGATAGCAAAGGAAGTGATGATTATAATTTAACCTTAAGCGAAGGTCGAGCTGAATCTGTTATGCAGTATTTATTGGATAAAGGCATCTCAGAAGATAGAATGCAGGCAAAAGGTTTAGGAGAAACCTCCCCCATCAGCAGTAATGATACTGAAGAAGGAAGAGCAGAAAACAGACGGGTAGAATTTACAATTGTGGAGAAATAATTATTTGAAGCTACTAAAAACCTTAGAGATCATTTGGTAAAAATGCCCCTGATGAAAGCTATAATCTTTTTCGGTGTCTACCCTATGAATTAAAACCATATTACTGTCCGGGTAAACGCCCAACATATGGATACCAGTACCAGTATGATAAAAGGATTTGGTACTTCTATTTTCATTTGGATACAAAACATACCAAAGCATTCCATAGGCAATACCATAACCCGGATTAGTAATACTATGTGGAGTAGTACTAGCTTCTATCCATTTTTCCGATAAAATTTGATTACCATTCCAATTCCCATTTTGCAAGTAAAGTTGTCCATAACGTGCCATATCTCTTGAAGAAAGACGAAAGTGATAAGCTGGATATTTAGACTTTGAAGATTCATACTGATAAAATCCATCTGTCTCAGGGATTTTTGCTTCAGGATCTTCCCCATCTATTTCAGTAAATTCCCCATCGTAATCTTGCATTCCAATTGGTAAAGCAATCTTCTCTTTAAAAAGTTGATAAACCGATTTCTTTGTAGCCTCTTCTAAAATGTAGCCCAATACATTAAAATCCCAATTATTATAATAGAAGTGCTCTCCAGCAGCATATTGACCTCTTTTTGGCATATTATGCAACATCCCTTCAGAAACTGCCCCCGAAGAATGGTAAACTCCAGAACGAGATTTTAAAAGATCTGCAATAGTTGCTTGCTTCTCTTTATTCGTCAATCCTTCAATATCATCAATCCCTAAGTCTTCAAGCGTTGCTAAAGTATCAATTATTCCTTCCTCTATTGCGATACCATATAAACTATTGATCAAGGATTTTCTTATGGAATGCACAGTATGCTTTTTTGTAATATCACCATATTGGTGGGCAATTTTTCCATCAATCATTATCACCAATGAGGATGAACCAGCAGCTTTCAAAAAGCTATCTAAACTATCCAGTTTTGCAGCTTCTAACCCACTTTTCTCATTTGAAATATGAGATAAGTCTTCATTGCCTTTAGAGCATGCAATAATAAAAATAAATGGGATCAGTAAAAGTAAATTTTTCAAGGAATTATAATTTGTTCTAGTAGATAGATGCGGGAAATTTAAATAGGTTGCTTCAAAAAAAATAAAAGCGTGTTGATGTATCACCGACCAAACTGAATTTTTTAAATTGTAAATACAAGGTATGCCCTGTATCTACAATTTAAAAATTCACAATCATCTCAATATATCATAACCAACAATTTCCCTAACGGGAATTATCGGGCTCTAATTTCCCCCTTGGGGATTAAGGGGCGTTAATCCAAATCCCTTTATTTTCTCCGCAATTCTTTTAGATAAACCTTCCGTTGCTGGCAGTAAAGGCATTCTTACATAATTTTCGCATACACCTTGTTGGCGTAAAGCTTCTTTTGCACCTACCGGATTGCTTTCCTCATACATCAAAGAATTGATTGGCAATAGTTTGAAAAGGCTTTCATTTGATTTTGAAAAATCTCCCTTCAAAGCATTATGCACCATATCAGCAAATACTTCAGGAAATGGATTTGCCATTACTGAAATTACGCCAACAGCACCTAAAGTAATCATGGAATTGGTCAACAAATCATCACCGGATATCAATAAGAATTCCTCAGGTTTGTTAGCCATGATTTCCATGCACTGCCCTAAATCACCTGATGCTTCTTTTATCCCAATAATATTTTCATGCTGAGCTAATCTCAAAGTGGTTTCAGCCTTCATATTCGAAGCAGTTCTTCCTGGAACGTTATATAATATCACAGGCACAGGTGAAGCATCAGCTATTTTTACAAAATGTTGATAGATTCCCTCTTGAGATGGTTTATTATAATGTGGAGATGCTGATAAAATGGCATCAACTCCAGATAAGTCTATTTGTCCAATAAAATCAATTACAGCTTGTGTATTATTTCCCCCCGCTCCAAAAACTATGGGTAATTTTTTAGGATTATGCGTCTTAACAAGTGCTAAAATCTCTTGTTTTTCTTTTAAGGTAGTCGTGGCTGATTCTCCTGTAGTTCCTTGCACTACAAAGTAATCAGCACCTTTGGCAGTGTGCACCAATAGCTTTTCTAAAGCTTCCCTATCTACCGTTAAATCTTCTTTAAATGGGGTGATTAATGCGGGACCCACTCCCGTAAATTTCTTAGTTGTTTCCTGAAATTTTTCTGACATAATGAATAATCTCTTCTGTTAAAATATTGGTATCTCCACTTTCTCTTGGCTTTATCATCAATTCAAAAAATGAGGCTTCTGCTTCAGTGGGTTGATAGGCTCCGATTCTTGCATCGGTTTTTGAATGCACTAACAAATATTGCATATACAAGTTTAGCGTTTCGTCTAAACAAAATAAATATTCCAACTTTTGGTTCAAAAAGCTCAGGAAATAAGGATTTTCAATTTTTCCAAAAAATCCAAAATCCTTATCTTCAAAAAAATCAAAATAGAATTCAAAATTTTGAGTGGCTTTGGGCTTATAAGCTAATGCTGTTACTTCTATCCCATCAGCTCTTAGCGTTTTAATAAACTTTTTAACCGCCTCATGCTTTTTCAAATCATCGAAGGAAAAAATAACTCCTACCTTCTTTAGCTTATTGTAAGGATAGGCCTGATGTAAAAAATCAATTTTCCTCTGTCCTCTTTTGACTTTGTACGACAAAATTTTGTGTTTAATCACTGCTTTAGTTCTCTTTTATCAGGCTACGAAATTCAGTTTCATCGATGATTTTCACTCCCAGTTTTTCTGCTTTTTGCCTTTTGGCAGGGCCCATATTTTCTCCTGCCACTAATATATCTACTTTTCCTGAAATAGCCGAAACTACTTTTCCACCATATTGCTTTATTACTTCCTTTATTTCATCTCTTCCGTAATGCTCAAACACTCCAGAAACCACTAAAGACTTGCCTTCCAGTGCATTACCCTTTTGTTCTATTATGGTTTCTTTAATTTCAAATTGTAGATCTGCTGATTTCAAACGCTCAATCAATTCGATATTATCTTGATCTTGGAAATATTCCACTACACTTTGTGCAATTCGCTCGCCAATTTCAGGAACTTCTATCAATTCTTCAAAGGAAGCTCTAGACAAATTGTCAATATTTTTAAAATGAGCTACTAATTTCTCTGCTACAGTTTTTCCTACAAATCGAATTCCCAAGCCAAATAAAATATTTTCAAATGGGATTTGTTTAGATTCCTCAATTCCTTTTAGAAGGTTTTGAGTACTCAAATCCTTAAATCCTTCTAGTTCAAAAACATCTTCATATTTCAAATCGTAAAGATCCGCTACATTCTTGACCAATCCTTTTTCATACAATAAATGAATAGTGCGCTCGCCCATAGAATCAATATCAGCAGCTTTTCGCTGAATATAATGTTCAATCGAGCCTTTAATTTGTGGTGGACATCCTTTTTTATTAGGACAATAATGTACTGCCTCTCCTTCAGCTCTTACCAATTCTGTTCCGCACTCAGGACAGTTCTTAATATACTCCACCTCCGTACTTCCTAGATCTCTTTTGGTCAAATCCACTCCAGTGATTTTTGGAATAATTTCACCGCCTTTTTCAACATGCACAGTATCTCCTACTCTCAAATCGAGTCGAGCAATTTCATTGGCGTTATGTAAAGAAGCACGTTTTACGGTTGTTCCAGCCAATGAAACAGGTTCCAGATTGGCAACTGGAGTTACTGCGCCTGTCCTTCCAACCTGATAACTAATCTCTTTTAAAATAGTAGTGGAACTTTCTGCTTTGTATTTATAAGCTATTGCCCATCTCGGACTTTTAGCTGTAAAGCCTAACTGCTCTTGCTGAGCAAGGCTGTTCACTTTTATCACAATTCCATCTGTATCAACTGGCAAAGAATGTCTTTTTTCCTCCCATTTATTGATGAAATCAAATACCTCATTGATGTTTTGACACTTTTCATAGGTTTGAGAGACATTAAAGCCAAATTTCTCCAATTGTTTTATCCCCTCTTCATGAGAATCTATAGGCAAATCTTCACCAGCATAAGAATATAAAAAGCAATCCAATTTCCTTTTGGCTACAACTCCTGAATCCTGCATTTTCAAGGTTCCGGAAGCCGCATTTCTTGGATTCGCCAAAAGCGCTTCTCCATTTTCTTCTCTTTCTCTATTGATTTCATTGAAAGCTTCTCTGGGTAAAAACACCTCACCTCGAGCTTCAAAATAATCAGGGAATTGCTCACCTCTCACTTTCAAGGGAATTGTTCGGATGGTTTTGGCATTATTAGTAATATCATCTCCTTTACTACCATCACCACGGGTTACTCCTCTTATTAATTTGCCGTTTTCATAATGCAAACTAATGGCTACCCCATCAAATTTCAGCTCACAAAAATATTCATACTCTTCATCGCTCAAGCCTCTTTTTACTCTACCATCAAAATCATCCAATTCTTCTTTAGAATAAGTATTGCCCAAAGAAAGCATTGGAATTTTATGCTCTACCGTTTCGAAATTTTTAGTGATATCCCCTCCTACTCGCTGGCTTGGAGAATCGGAAGATTTCAAATCAGGGAATTGCTTTTCCAACTCCATGAGCTCCTTTAGCATCATATCAAACTCATAATCAGAAATTTCAGAAACACTTTCCTGATAGTATTTATAATTATAATAATGAAGTTTCTCGCTTAACTCCTGAATTTTTTGTTCGGCTGCTTTTTTATCCATTTTAATTCTGAAGGCTTAAATCACAAATCTAATGATTTGCCTATTTGTTTGGCTAAAAAGTGACTAAAATTTGATATTGGAGAGAAAGGTTCCTGCAGATAATTGGCTCAGTGCGTCATTCCCACGAAGTTGGGAATATCATCAATGAAGTTAAGCTTCATTATTTAAATTAAAATCGACAAGAAATAAACTTTCAATAACCATAGATATTTAAATCTTTGATTTAAATTATTAGATTTCTGCCTTCGCAGGAATGACGGTTATTTCTAGCTTTTGAGTAAAAAGCAACACTACCTATCAGTACTTTTCAATACCCCATTAATTAACTAACTGATTAAGCCCGATCCGTGCGTCATTCCTTTGAAGAAAGGAATCTAGTCTTATTGAAACAGCGTTTCAATTAATACATTAGACATTAAAGAGGTAAATTTTTTTAATAAACATCAAAACATAATACCTGTGATTAAAACACAATTCATTTATTGATATTTTAATCGGAGATTAAAATGGATAGATTCCTGCCTCCCGAGAGTGCGGGACAGGTTGCGCAGGAATGACGCACATATAATGACGCACATATGAGAGACTACATTGACTAGCCAAGATCGTAACATCTATACCTCAAAACATCAACACTTAAAAACCTCCACAGCTGAACTACCACTCAACCCCTCCTCTTTCCTTTAAATCTATTTCATCCTTTTCATTTGCAAAAAGCTTATTATTTTTGATTTTGAATCAATTTCTAAAATATGAAAAACCTAATATTTATAATTTGTTTTATTAGCACGAGCATTGTTTTTGCTCAAAAAGAAATTACCGTTTCCGATATTTATGAGAAAGGGACTTTCAGACAAGAATCTGTTTACAATGTCAACTGGATGAATGACGGAAAATTCTATTCTGCATTGGATGACAATAAAGTCCAGAAAATTGATGTGGAGAATGGAAAGGTTGTAGAGACTTTAGTAGATGGAGATAAACTAGATCCTGAACTTGACATAAAAAACTATTCATTCAGTAAGGATGAGCAAAAATTATTACTGGCGACTGATGTGAATTATATCTACAGACGTTCATTCACTGCTAAATATTTTGTTTATAATTTAGAAGATGAAAGTTTAAAACCACTTTCTGAAAACCCTCAAATGTTTGCTACTTTTTCACCTGATGCTAAAAAAGTGGCTTATGTATTTAAAAACAACATTTACATCTTCGATTTAGCATCTGGAAACACTACTCAAGTAACCTCAGATGGTAAAATCAATGAAATCATTAATGGTGGTTCTGATTGGGTTTATGAAGAAGAGTTTTACGTTACTAAAACTTTTTATTGGTCACCTGACAGCAAAAAATTGGCATACTACACCATGGACGAAAGCCATGTGAAAGAATATACCTTACAGAAATGGAATGATGGAGAATTGTATCCAGAAAATTATGTCTATAAATATCCCAAAGCAGGTGAAGAAAATTCTCATATATGGATTTCAGTGTATGATTTAGCGTCTGAAGACACAAAAAAAATGGATATTGGCGAGGAAAAAGACCAATATATCCCACGAGTTCAATGGACAAAAGATTCTAATCTATTGAGCATTATTAGAATGAACAGAAGACAGAATATTCTGGAGATTTTACATGCAAATGCTACTACTGGCGAGAGCACAGTAGTTTTAAAGGAGGAATCAGACACTTATGTAGCACTGAATTACTGCGATGATTTGACTTATACAAATGATGGTAAATACTTCATTCAATCAAGTGAGCAGGACGGGTATAAACATCTTTACCTATACACTTTGGATGGCAAATTAGTAAGACAAATCACTAAAGGAGATTGGGAAGTAGTAAGTATAGTAGGCATTGACCAAAAAGATAGCAAAATCTATTATATAAGTACTGAGGTTTCTCCATTAGATCGTACTTTTTATTCCGTAAAACTGAATGGGAAAAGTAAAAAATTAATAGGCGAAGAAAAAGGTAATACTCGTATTAATATGAGCAATGACTTCCAGTACTATTTGAAATATTATAGCAACCCAACAACTCCTAACCAGGTGACTTTGCACCAAACAAAAGGCAATGAAAAATTGGCTACTTTGAAGGATAATAAAAGATATAAATCCATCACTGAAAAATTCGGATTTGTTGAAAAAGAATATTTCCAATTTGAAACTTCAGAAGATGTAAGCCTAAATGGTTACTTCTTAAAACCTGCAGATTTTGATAAATCGAAAGAGTACCCTGTAATTGTTTATCAATACAGCGGCCCTGGTAGTCAGCAAGTACAAAATGCATGGGGCGGTGGACATTTCAACTGGCATCAAATGATGACTCAAAAAGGCTATATTGTAGCAGTGGTTGACCCAAGAGGAACTGGCGGAAGAGGAGAAGCATTTAAGAAAATGACTTACGGTAAATTAGGTAAATACGAAACCCTCGATATGATTGAAACTGCCAAATATTTAGGCGATTTAGATTATGTGGATGCGGAAAGAATCGGAATTTGGGGTTGGTCTTACGGTGGTTATATGGCTGGAAATGCTATTTTAGATGGAGCAGATGTTTTCAACGCAGCAGTTTCAGTAGCTATGGTTTCCAACTGGAGATATTATGACACCATTTATACTGAACGATATATGGACCTACCGCAAGATAATGCAGATGGATATGATGATAATTCACCTTTGAGCAAAATTGATAAATTAGAAGATCCATATTTGATAATTCATGGAACAGGAGATGATAATGTACATGTGCAACACACCATTGTTTATCAGGATGCTTTATTAGAAGCAGGAAAACAATTTGACTTATTCTACTACCCAGACAGAACCCACGGAATAGGGGAAGATGGTGCAAGACCTCACCTTTTCACTATGATGACTAATTGGTGGTTGGAAAATTTATAAAAATGAAAAGCTCGGTGAAAATCGGGCTTTTTCATTACTATAAAATCAAATTGATGTATTTTTCGTTAATTTAAGTTCAATAGTTCAAACTGATTAAATGAAGAATAGAAAAATAATATGGGATCCAAAAAGTAATTATGAATTAGAAGATCTAATGTATTTTCATAATCTACCTGACAAAAAAAAATGGGACAGTATGATGAAATTGATACATATCAGTAGAAATACTCCCATTACCTTTCAAAAAAGAATTATAAAATGGAAATAAATGATTCTTTTTTCATTGAAGTATTAGAAAGTCTTGAAAAGCATAAAGTTAATTATCTCCTAGTTGGAGGGATGGCTGTTGCATATTATGGGTATCATCATTATACAGGCGATATGGATTTATGGTTAGAACCAACTTCGAAAAATTTAGAAAAACTCTATTTGGCATTAGGGGAAGATCTAAAATAAGATCAATCGATAATTAAAGAAATCAAGAAAAATAGAGACCTTAAAAACCCAACACCAATTCGCCTTTTCTCTGATGACGAAATCTTTAAGGTAGATTTGATGACTAATATTCTTCAGGAAAAGTTTGATTGGAAAGAAGCTATTAAAGATGCTAAAGAATTCGAATTAGAAAATTTAAAAATCCCCGTTATTCATATCAATCATCTAATTTATTTGAAGGAAAATTCTAAACGAGTAGATGGGAATATGAAAGACTTGATTGATGCAGAACAATTGAAAAAAATCCTCAAAAATAAAAAGTAACATGAAAATACGACACTATCTCAGACAAAAAAAGCTCCCCATTTCTGAGAAGCCCTTTCGTAATTAAATAATTCTTAATCCGTAATTACCGCTCACGCAAGTGTCTGCGGATAATCTTACCTACATTCGATTTAGGCAATTCTTTCTCGAAAGAAACCGATTTCGGACATTTGTAAGCAGTTAAGTTTTCCTTACAGAAATCAATTACTTCTTGCTCAGTTAGACTTTCATCTTTCTTCACTACAAAGGCTTTAACCACCTCAGTAGATTTTTCATCAGGAATACCTATTACAGCTACTTCAAGAACTTTATCCATACCTGCGATCACATCTTCAATTTCATTAGGATAAACATTAAAGCCAGACACATTGATCATATCCTTTATCCTATCTACTATCTTGAAGAATCCATCAGCATCTTGAACTCCTACATCTCCTGTACGGAACCAATCACCCTCAAAGAAAGTAGTTTCATTTAACTCCGGCTTTTTCCAATAACCTGACATCACCTGTGGACCTTTTCCGCAAATTTCACCTGGCTCTCCTAAGGGCACCTCTTTTCCTTCTTCATCCATGATCTTCATGTCAGTACTTGGTGTTGGCATACCAATGGTCCCAATCCTTTCAGTACCATCCAAAGGATTCACACTTAAAACGGGAGAAGTTTCACTCAATCCATATCCTTCAACCAAAGGCCCTCCAGTTAACTTTTTCCATTTCTCAGCTACTGCTCTTTGAACCGCCATACCACCACCAATTGAACCTTTGAGATGAGAGAAATCAACTTCTTTAATATTTGGTTGATTTAAAAGCCCGTTAAATAAAGTGTTAACACCTGTCATCAAAGTAAAAGGATGCTTTTTCAATTCTTTAATAAAAGCAGGCATGTCTCTTGGGTTGGTAATCAATATACTTTTAGCGCCAATGCTAAACATTAAGATTCCATTTACCGCAAGGGCAAAAATATGATAAAGCGGAAGTGCGGTAATCATTTGCTCTTGCAAACCTTCTGTAAACAATGGTTTAAACCACTCTTTTGTTTGCATAGTATGCGCCACCAAATTTCGGTGGGATAATTGAGCACCTTTACTCACACCTGTTGTTCCTCCGGTATATTGCAAAAATGCCAAATCAGAAGGCTCTATTTCAGGTTTTTTGAAAGTATGATTCTTACCTTTTTTCAGAACTTCTTTCCACTTTATTGCTGTAGGTAAATTGTAGCTAGGTACCATTTTTTTAATGTATTTCACCACAAAATTGACAATACCACCTTTTAAACCGCCAAGCATATCTCCTAGCTGAGTAACAATTACAGTTTTGATTTCTGTTTCATCTAAAACTTTATCCAGATTGCTAGCAAAGTTGGCCACGATCACGATGGCTTTAGCACCTGAATCTTTAAACTGATGCGCCATTTCACGGGCAGTATAAAGCGGATTGGTTCCCACTACAATTACTCCAGCTTTCAATGCACCTATCATGGCAATAGGATATTGCAAACAGTTCGGCATTTGAATTGCCATTCTATCACCCTTCTTTAACCCAGCCTCATTTTGTAAATAGGCAGCGAAATTATTCGATAATTCATCCACCTCACTGTATGTTAGCACTTTGCCCATATTCTCGTAGGCTTCATTGCTGCCATGCTTTTGAAAGATTTCTTCAAATAATTCGGGGAGGTTTTTATATTGGTCAGGGTTTATCTCTCTCGGTACTCCTGTCGGGTAATGATTGTACCATGGAAAATCGCTCATAGTCGTATATTTAGTTTCAATTTTTTCGTTTCGGATTTGAAATTAATAAAAAATATTATTCTTCCATAGAGCTATTTGATACAACATTCATACAGCTGTGGTTAATTTTACGAAATAAGCTGTAAATCAATAGATTACAGCTTTATGTTTTGGTTTTAGGTTTTATGTTTTTATTATGGGTACCAAACATATGCCTTCGCACCGGAAACCATCAAGTCTCAACTTTTCATCTCAACTTCTCTTACTATAAAACGTACAAACACCGATAGTCAAAAACTATAATTCTATAAGTAAAAAATATCAAATTTTAATAACATAAACGTATGATTTATGTTAGCTTTGTACCTTAATTGAAATTAGTCTAAATAATTCATATATGAGTAAAGACGATCAAATACTGGAAGAATTTGCCTCCAAGGAATATGAGCATGGTTGGACAGTAGATTTTGAAGCAGACTCAGCGCCTCCGGGCCTAAACGAAGATATAGTACGTTTTATTTCTGCAAAAAAAGAAGAGCCAGAATGGCTTTTAGAGTGGAGATTAAAAGCATATAGAAATTGGAGAAAAATGACTGAGCCTAAATGGGCAAATGTTCATTACCCAAAACCAGATTTCGAAAATATAATATACTACTCTGCACCAAAAGCAAAAGATAAGCCTAAAAGCTTAGATGAAGTAGATCCTGAAATGAGAAAAACCTTTGAAAGATTAGGAATTTCTCTTACAGAGCAAAAAAGATTGACTGGAGTTGCGGTGGATGCCGTAATGGATTCAGTTTCTGTAGGAACTACTTTTAAAAAGCAATTGGGAGAGTTAGGGATCATATTTTGCTCATTCAGCGAGGCGGTAAAAGAGCATCCTGAATTAGTTAAAAAATATATTGGTTCTGTTGTTCCTTCGAACGATAACTTTTATGCAGCTTTAAATTCTGCTGTATTCTCTGATGGTTCATTTTGCTACATTCCAAAAGGAGTAAGATGTCCAGTTGAGCTTTCAACTTATTTTAGAATCAATGCAGCCAACACAGGTCAATTCGAAAGAACTCTGATAGTGGCAGAAGATGATTCTTATGTAAGTTACTTGGAAGGTTGTACTGCACCTATGCGTGATGAAAATCAATTGCACGCAGCAGTGGTAGAAATTTACGCAGCTAAAAATGCTGAGGTAAAATATTCTACAGTTCAGAATTGGTATCCAGGCGATAAAAACGGTAAAGGCGGTATTTACAACTTCGTAACCAAAAGAGGAATTTGCGCTGGTGATTATGCAAAAATTGCATGGACACAAGTTGAAACAGGTTCAGCTGTTACTTGGAAATATCCTAGCTGTATCTTAAAAGGAGATTATTCTCAAGGTGAATTTTACTCTGTTGCGGTTACTAATAATATGCAACAAGCCGATACGGGAACCAAAATGATTCATATTGGGAAGAACACCAAAAGTAGAATCGTTTCTAAAGGGGTATCTGGCGGAAAAAGTCAAAACTCCTACAGAGGATTGGTTGAAATCCATAAGAGAGCCGAGAATTCAAGAAACTTCTCTCAATGTGATTCTTTATTAATGGGTGACAAATGCGGGGCTCATACATTCCCGTACATTGAAATCAAAAACAAGTCTTCTCAGGTAGAACATGAGGCCACCACTTCAAAAATTGGTGAGGACCAAATTTTCTATTGTCAGCAAAGGGGAATTGATGAGGAAAGCGCAGTTGCATTAATTGTTAATGGTTACTGTAAAGAAGTATTGAATAATTTACCAATGGAGTTCGCAGTAGAGGCTCAGAAATTATTAGCCTTGACCTTGGAAGGTTCTGTTGGATAAATAGTATTGAGTAGTGGGCTGATGGTCGGTGTGCCACCGACCATGGGTAAACATCATAGTTAAACACCACACTTCTCAAAAAATAGCGCTCAGGTCGGTGGCACACTGACTGGAATGAAAAGATTAAAATATTACGGCTGGCGATAAACCTGCCGGAACAGAAATAATAGAAGAATAATTTTTAGAAATAAGCATATATCATAATGTTATCGATTAAAAATTTACACGCCTCAATTGAAGGCAAAGAAATATTAAAAGGCATCAACTTGGAAGTAAAGCCAGGTGAAGTTCATGCCATCATGGGACCAAATGGTTCTGGAAAAAGTACTTTAGCTTCTGTTTTAGCCGGTAGAGAAGATTATACCGTTGACTCAGGTGAAATTACTTTCAAAGGAAATGATTTATTGGAATTAGAAGCTGATGAAAGAGCCAAAGAAGGTGTTTTCTTAGCTTTTCAGTATCCTATTGAAATTCCAGGTGTAACAACTACCAACTTTATGAAAACGGCTTTGAACAAAATTCGTGAGCATAAAGGTTTAGAGCCATTAGATGCTGTTTCTTTCTTAAAAATGATGAAAGAGAAAATGAAGCTGGTTGATATCGACCAAGCTTTACTGAGCCGTTCTTTAAATGAAGGTTTCTCTGGAGGAGAAAAGAAAAGAAATGAAATTTTTCAGATGGCAATGTTAGAGCCTACCCTATCCATTTTAGATGAAACTGACTCGGGTTTGGATATAGATGCTTTGCGAATTGTCGCAAATGGCGTTAATAAATTGAAAAATGATGACAATGCAACTATAGTGGTAACACACTATCAAAGGTTATTGGATTATATCGTTCCTGATTTCGTTCATGTTTTATTTAATGGTAAAATCGTTAAAACTGGCGGAAAAGAACTAGCACATAAGCTAGAAGAAAAAGGTTACGATTGGATTAAGGAAGAAGCAAGCATTGCATAATTTTAATCAGCAATACATATGAGTAAATTGATTAAAGAAGATATAGATAAATTTTTCATCAGGCAATTTGAAGCTTTTGAAAACTCTTTAAATGGAGAAAGTAAAAAGCCATTGCACGCCAAAAGAAAACAAGCCATTGATAACTTCAAAGCCCTTGGTTTACCGCATGCAAAGCATGAAGAATATAAATACAGTAATATAGCTAAGATCTTTGGAAAGCTTTTTAATGTTGAAAATCTGTCAGATGATAGTTTTTCATTAAGCTTAGATGAAGCTTCTCGCTATTTTATTCCTGAGTTGGATGCCATTCGCTTGGTATTTGTAAATGGAGTATTGGATAATAAATTATCTGATATGGAGACACTTCCAAGAGGAGTGCATATCCAAGCTATCAAAACTGCAGCGGATGATTATGCTAGCGATTTTGAAAAGCATTTCAATACACATAAAATCGAAGGTGCTGATAATTTTTCTGAATTGAACACGGCTTTCACCAATGGTGGAGTTTTCGTTAAAATAGATGCCAATGCAGTGGTAGAAACACCAATTGCTTGCTATTATTTCAATGATGCAAAAAATGCAGATGTAATCAGCCAGCCAAGAAATTTGGTGATTGCTGAAAAGAATAGTCAGGCTTCATTGATTGAGTCTTATATTACTTTAGGTGAAAATACTAGTTTCACGAATGTTGTTACTGAGATTGTAATGGAAGACGATTGCGTTTTCAATTACTACAAATACCAAAATGAATCCAATCAGGCTATTCAGGTTGGAGCTACTATGGTGCATCAACTAGGTAAATCTGTTTTCAATGGTGTGACTTTAAGTTTGAATGGAGCTATGCTTCGAAATAACTTAAGCATTGCTATCCATAAAGAGCATTCTGAAACCAATATGTACGGATTGTATTTATTGGATGGAAAAACTCATGTTGACAATCACACAGTAGTGGATCACAAAGTACCGAATTGCGAAAGTAATGAGATGTACAAAGGGATTTTAGATGGTCAATCAAGAGGTGTTTTCAACGGTAAAATATTTGTAAGACAAGATGCTCAGAAAACCAATGCATTTCAATCGAATAGAAATGTAGTACTTTCTGATGATGCTGAGGTAGATACAAAACCACAATTAGAGATTTGGGCAGATGATGTTCAATGTTCTCATGGTGCTACAGTAGGTCAATTGGATGTAGACCAGTTATTTTACTTAAGAGCAAGAGGAATTGACAAGCATACGGCAAAATCGATGTTATTAAATGCTTTTGCTTCAGATGTTTTAGGTAATATTAAAATTGAAGCTTTCAGAACATTAATTGAAAATAAAATTAACGAAAGATTATAACATTCAATAGAGTGAACAAACCTACTATATCCCCTTGAGGAGATTACAGGGTTGTTTTAAGGGAATGGATTACAATACTTAAGGCAAGAGGATTCCTTGACAGATTTTTTTGCTTTAGCGAAAAACCTTTTGTTTTCTTTTATCTCTTTTGTGGTAAGAATTTGAAACAGAGCGTATTTATTAACAAAAATTTTGTTAACCACAAAAGATACAAGAGAACACATAAGAAAATAACCAAGGTTATTTTTTTATGATTGTATTGGGACGAGGTATCAAAGCTTACGTGATCAAAATGGTAGTATTATTCCTTTAACAGGATAATAGCAGATGAATAAAGATAATTAATATGAGCACAGCAGTAGCACCAAAATTAGATATTCAAAAAATCAGAAAAGACTTCCCTATCCTTGAACAAAAGGTGAATGGAAAGCCTTTGATTTATTTTGATAATGCTGCTACCACTCAAAAGCCTAAGCAAGTAATTGATGCTATCTCTGAATATTATGAAGGTTATAATGCCAATATTCATAGAGGTTTACATTCTTTAGCTGAAAAAGCGACTACAGCCTTTGAAGATAGCCGAAAGGTTTTTCAAAAATTCATCAATGCTGCGGAAGTAGAAGAAGTAATCTTTACTAAAGGAACTACTGATGGAATTAATTTAATTGCCAACGCTTACGGTAGGAAATTTCTCCAAGAAGGTGATGAGATTTTAATCACTGCCATGGAGCACCATTCGAACATAGTGCCATGGCAAATGATAGCTGAAGAAAAGGGCGCAATTTTGAAAGTAGTTCCTGTGAATGCTAAAGGTGAAATTTCACTTGATGAAGTTGAGAATCTGATAACTGATAAAACTAAGATTGTATCGGTAGTTTATGCTTCTAATTCATTAGGAACCGTTAATCCTGTTAAAGAAATTGCAAAACTGGCACATGCTAAAAATGCGGTGATGGTAGTAGATGGAGCACAAGCTTCTTCTCATTGCAAAGTGGATGTACAAGATCTGGATTGTGATTTTTATGCTACTTCAGGTCATAAAATGTATGGACCAACAGGCTGTGGAATTCTTTACGGTAAAAGAGCCATTTTAGAAGAAATGACACCTTATCAAGGCGGTGGTGAAATGATTCATAATGTGAGTTTCGATAAAACCACTTATAATGATATTCCTTATAAATTCGAAGCAGGTACTCCTAACATTGCCGATGTGGTGGCCTTAAAACATGCTGCTGAATACATTGATGCTATTGGTAAAGATCATATCATGGCTCATGAACAGGCCTTGACGCAACATGCACATACGAGATTATCGGAAGTCCCAGGAATTAATTTCTATGGTTCAGCTAAAGAAAAAGTAAGTGTAGTTTCCTTCACCATCGACAATGTACATCCATATGATGCAGGCATGATGTTGGATGCAAAAGGTATTGCGGTAAGAACTGGACATCATTGTACACAACCTTTAATGGATCATTTCGGAATTGAAGGAACGATTAGGGCTTCCTTCTCTGTTTACAATACAATAGAAGAAATTGATTTCTTTGCAGATTCATTAAAAGATATAGTAGCAAAATTTAGCTAAAAATTAGTCAATGGCTGAAAATACAATCAACACAAAACAAGACGAGATAATAGAACAGTTCTCCATGTTGGACGGTGATATGGAAATGATGATAGGTTATTTAATGGAGCTTGGTGAAAAGTTACCTGAAATGCCAGAATCATTAAAAACTGAAGATAATATAGTAAAAGGTTGCCAATCTAAAGTATGGTTGACTGCAGATGAAAATGAAGGAAAACTTCATTTTCAGGCAGATAGCAATACTGCTATCACAAAAGGATTGGTAAGCTTATTGGTTTCTATTTTGAACAATGGAAAAATAGATGAGGTATTAAATGCCGATTTATATTTTGTTCATAAAATCGGCATGAATCGTTTTATCGGAACGCAACGGTCTAATGGGTTTTTATCCATGATTAAACAAATCAAAATGTATGCGTTAGCGTATAAAACTAAATTAGAAAATGAAGCTTAAATTGATACATGATGTCAGAAGAAACAAAATTTGAAAAGAAAACAGAAGTACCCAATTTAAGAGATAAAGTGCTGGAAGCCATAAAGTCAGTTTATGACCCTGAGATTCCTGTAGATATTTACGAGTTGGGATTGATATATGAAGTGAATGTATATCCTGTAAATAATGTATATATTCTAATGACGCTAACTTCTCCCTCCTGCCCTGCAGCGGAAGAAATTCCAAGTGAAGTGGAAATGAAGGTGAAAGCTATTGAAGGAGTTAGCGATGTAAAAGTAGAATTGACTTTTGATCCGCCTTACTCTCAGGAAATGATGAGTGAAGCAGCTAAGCTGGAATTGGGGTTTATGTAGCCCACCAGCTGGCAGGGAAGATGGAAGTAGGAAGTTAGTAGATGGGTGTAGGATGAGGGAAGTTGGTTGAATAGGTCAGTACCGAAGGTCAGACCGGAAGTAGTTTTCAATTGAAATAATTGGCGACAAATAGTTAGAAGTGTGAAGTTGGAAGTTAGAAGAAAATAATTGTACAAATAATAAATAGAAATGGTGAGAGATAGATATTCAGTCTGAAATCTCATCATCTAAAATCTTAAATTGATAAAATATGTATCCTGAAGAATTAGTATCACCAATGCGTGCAGATTTAACAGAAGTTGGTTTTGAGGAATTCAAAACAGCTGATCAGGTGGCTGAACACCTAAAAGACCATAAAGGAACTTCTTTAATGGTTATCAATTCAGTATGTGGATGTGCTGCAGGTGCAGCTAGACCAGGCGTTAAATGGGCAGTACAACAAAGCCCTAAGAAGCCTGATCATTTGACTACAGTTTTCGCTGGTGTTGACCAAGAAGCCGTAGCAAAAGCTAGAGAGTTAACGGCTCCTTATCCACCTTCTTCACCTTCTATCGCTTTATTTAAAGACGGTGAATTGGTTCACTTTGTAGAAAGACACCACATCGAAGGAAGAACTGCTGAAATGATTGGAAATCATTTGGTGCAGGTTTTTGAAGAATATTGTTAAGAATAGTATCTAGTTACTAGTATCAAGTATCTAGAAGCAAGATAAATGAAAAAGGTTGTTGGATTATTCCAGCAACCTTTTTTTGTGTGGATAAGTCATATAATCAAAGTACAATATCAATTTAACTTCAATCCAAGCTCCTACCGTCATTCCTGCGAAGGCAGGAATCTTGTCTTATTGAAACGAAGTTTCAATAAGACTGTCTGCCATAACCTCCGCTCTCACCATGGCAGGTGTGTCACCTGCCATCAGCAATAATGTTCGCAAAATTGATATTTTAACCTTTGGTTAAAATCAATAGATTCCTGCCTTCACAGGAATGACGATCTTATCTAACATTACTGGTAATCAGCAGGAATCTCCCTCGCTTTAGTTTTCTTTTCAAAAGCATAAGCAATTTTCAATAACTTCTCCTCCGAAAATGGCTCTGCAATAAAGGTAATTCCCTTAGGCTGGCCGTTTTTCTCATAGCCCATAGGAACTGTCAAAGCCGGATGATGAGCTACAGCTGCATAACCTGCACTCCAGTTATTAATGGATAATACAGCGTCAAGATTATTTTCATTCAACATAGTTTCAAAATACCTTCTTCCTTCACTCATTAAGCGAGCTTTTAAGCTATCAAATTCCTGCACTGAAGTAGAATCATTTACAATGCCTTCAAATCTTGCTTGACCATAAGGAATTCTAGTAGCTGAATCTCCTAAATTAAATTGAATTACATCTTGAACTGAACGCAGCTTAACACTTGGGCCAGCATAATTCTCAAAATAATGCGGTAAATCTGCTTTCATGTCCAAGTTTAATAAAGTCAAGAAACCAGATAAATCTACCTGAGGAGCTTCAACTTCTACTAGTTCTGCTCCTAATTCTTCCAATAACTGAACATTGACCTTATATAAAGAATCTTCCAAAAATCCTTTCATTACACCCAATCGCATGCCATCTAAATTACTTTCTTTTAAAGATTTCCAGTATTCTTTTTCAGGCGAGTTGCCAACAGTTACTTCATCTTTAACATCTTCACCTGTCAATGCCGAAAGCATAATGGCATTGTCCATCACATTTCTAGTCATGGGGCCAGGTGTATCCAAAGTGCTGGAAATTGGCACTATTCCTCCCCTGCTCAACAAACCAACTGTTGGTTTTAATCCTACAATAGAGTTTGAACTTGATGGTGATAAAATAGAACCAGAAGTTTCTGTTCCAATAGCCCCAGCTGCATAATTTGCTGCTATGGAAGAACCACTTCCTGAGCTAGAACCGCCTGTGTCAAATTGACCTCTCCCATAAGGGTTTAAAGTCTGCCCACCGATGGCATTATAACCATTCGGACAACCATCACAAAGGAAATTTGCCCATTCGCTTAAACTGGATTTACCTAAAATAATGGCTCCACTACTTTCTAAACGGCTCACGATATGAGCATCAATAGTTTGGTTATTTTGCAAGGCAACTGCACCTGCTGTAGTCGGAATTCCTTCAAAATTTATATTATCTTTTAATAAAATTGGCATTCCATAGATTGGGTGATTGCCATTTGACTTCTTTTCATCTCTTGCAATTGCTTCTTCAACTGCGGAAGGATTAATAGAAATGATATTGTTTAAAGTACTTAAACTATCATTTTCAAACAGAACAATTCTATACAAATACCATTGCGTTAATTCTTTATAGCTTAGTTTATCTTCCAAAATGGAATTTTGAATGCTCATCATATCCTGCTCTAGGATAAATGGCTTAAGCCGTTCGTAATCTTCAGCTGTGAAATCACTAATATGAGATTCAATTTGCTTCCATAAATCATTTCTATCACTAACCTTAGATTGAATCAATTTATATCTCATAAATCGGGATTCATGATCAGCATTTTTAGCTATTATAGCTGATTCATCATAAGGAACCCAAGTTTCTATGGTGGTTTCGGGTTTATCCTCACATGCCCAAAAACCTAAAATCAGTAAGTAAAATAATTTTCTCATATGATTAATTTATTAGTGTTTTTAAAAATCGAATATCAAGATAAACAATTTACTTAGCTTTAGATTGGGATACTTTCAATTTTACAGGATTGGTTAAATTGCTTTAGAATCTGTAGTTAACTCCTGCTGTGAAATTATAAATTGTTTGCGTGATCGGAACAATGGGCTCATCTTCATAAGATAGAGTAAAACTATTATTAATCCCTAAACGCTCAGTGATTTTAGAGTTTATATTGATTTCAATACTATAACGATTTCGCCAAAGCTTCGCCTCATTGTCATAGGTAGTTTGATAATAGTTAATGGTATTTATGTCAAGATAATCATTAACATCCCATCGGAAACCAATATAATTGGTAGATTTTAAAAAATTTACTTTCACTTGATCCTCTGTACCCGGAATCAACCAAGCCTCATATTCCCACATAATTCCAGGGCTAAAAAAGAAACTAAAATTATCAGTTTTCACTAAATCGTGCCTTAACCCCACACCTGCAATCCAGCGAGGAAACAAACCTCTGAAATTATCATATTGAAACTGCACAAATGCCTCCGGGTGAACTCTCCTATCTTCAAACATGCTAAAACGTAAATCCTGAAAACCTGTATTTAAGAATGGATCCTCATTTATTCTTAAATAAGAGAAATCATTGATAAAAGCGATTCTCGAATTCTTAAGAAATAATGCAATGCTTGATTTTATATTATAGCCAAAAAACTCAACTGGCTCATCAGCAGCAGCACTTCTATTATACATTGAAAAACTTGCTGTCACATTACCTTTTATCAAACTGCTATCCTTTTCGATTTTTGAGTTTTGAAGATTAAGTATCTGACCATTCAAATTAGTGCTGAAAAAAATGATAAAAGTAAAGAGAAAAATGAACCTATGCATTTCTTAAATAAAATTTAGATTTCAAATTGGAAGTGCAAAACTTGAGATAATAAATGACGAATGCAATTGAAATCAGTAGTCAATGTGAAAAGTAATATTCACGAAATTAAAAACAAAAGTGGTAAATCATTATACTTGTGACATAACAACTGTTAATATTTGACATGATGATAATGAAAATGACCTTTCTCTTAATTTTAGGATGGTATTTGAGTTTCCCAACGAGCTTAAATGCACAAAATACTTCGGATGAGATAGAGCTTAAAAAGATGCTACATACATTTATGGATGGAGCCTCCAAAAATGATTCCCTTATTCATGCTAATTTTTGGGCAGAAGATTTAATATATACCAGTTCTAACGGAACTCGTTTCGGAAAAAAGGAAATCATGGCAGGTTTTGAAGATAAAACTGATACTAGAAATGAAAATCCTACTAACGTCTATACGGCCGAAGACATCGTCATCCATCAATACGATGATTTGGCAGTTGTAGCTTTTAAAATGAAAGCAACTTATGATTCCACTATTCAATATTACTTGAATAGCGGTACTTTTCTAAAACGAAATGGAAAATGGCAAGTAGTTAATTGGCAAGCTACTATAAGCGGTGAACCCATAAAAAAATAGGTTTTATGAGTTCCTTGGTTTAAATAAAAAAAATGAAACAAAATATTATTTGGTTATTTTTATAACTATAGTGATTTATCAAAAAATTATTTCTACATTTGTGCAACAATTACAATCCTAGGCTACTCGAAAGGTTCGAAAATGGCTTGGGTTAAGCCAGGGAATAATCGAGAGTCGCTTAATGCAATAGGCTGCTAAGCAGTCATGTCACAACATATCCCTGATATTGTATTAATTTTTAAAACTACACATGTTAACATTTGAAGAATTAGGCCTTAAGCCTGAAATCCTAAAAGCAATTTTAGAAATTGGTTTTTTGGAACCAACTGCCATTCAGCAGAAAACTATTCCACATTTATTAAACACTAAGCAAGATCTTATTGCTTTAGCACAAACAGGTTCTGGTAAAACAGCTGCATTCGGACTGCCTGTATTGAATCAAATAGATGGTGATTCAAAAAAGACACAATCATTGGTATTGTGCCCTACTAGAGAATTAGCCATTCAAATTGCTAATGACTTTAACTCATACACTAAATATTCTAAGAAATTAGATGTAGTGCCTGTTTATGGTGGTGCAAGCATCGAAACGCAAATCAAAGCATTAAATAAAGGCGCTCAGATTGTGGTAGGTACGCCTGGTCGTGTAGTGGATTTGATCAAAAGAAAGAAATTAAAATTAGAAGACATCGAATGGGTAGTTTTGGATGAAGCCGATGAAATGTTGAATATGGGCTTTAAAGATGATTTAGATTTCATCTTATCACATACGCCTGATCAAAGACAAACTTTATTATTCTCTGCGACTATGTCGAAAGAGGTATTAAGGATTTCTAATAACTACATGAACAATCCGGAAGAAATATCTTCAGGAAAAAGAAATCAAGGTGCTGATAAAGTAGAGCATTTCTATTTCGTTGTGAATGGAAGAGACAAATACTTAGCCTTGAAAAGAATTGCTGATATCAACCCTGATATTTATGCTATCATTTTCTGTAGAACTAAAAGAGAAACACAAGAAATTTCTGACCAATTAATGGCGGATGGCTATAATGCTGACTGTTTGCATGGTGATTTATCACAAGCGCAAAGAGATGCGGTTATGGGTCGTTACAGAAAAAAGAATTTACAAATGTTGGTGGCAACTGATGTGGCAGCCAGAGGTTTGGATGTAAACGAAATCACTCACGTGATCAATTACAATATTCCAGATGATTTGGAAACGTATACACACCGAAGTGGTCGTACAGGTCGTGCTGGTAAAGCGGGTATTTCAATGGCGATTATTGGCCCAAGAGATATCAATAAAATCAAGCAATTAGAGCGAATTTTAGGTAAAACTTTTACGAAAGCGGAAGTTCCTGCCGGTGATGCCGTAATTGAAAAGCAATTGATGGCTTTTATTGAAAAAGTAAAAGCTTCAGAGGTTGATGAAAAACAAATCGAGCCATTTGTAAATAATATAACTGCTGAATTTGAAGATTTAAGCCGTGAAGACTTAATCAAAAAATTCGTTTCATTAGAATTTAATAAGTTCTTAGACTATTACAAAAACTCTGCTGACCTAAATCAAAATGCTAAGGCAGGAAGAGATAGAGATTCAGACAGAGGTGGAGACAGAACTGATAGAAGAAGAAAAGGTAGTGATTTCACTAAATTATTCCTAAACATAGGTGAAAAGGATAATTTAAATGCTGGAACTCTATTAGGTTGGATCAATGGTTTACAAAGTGTTCCTAACGGAATTGAATTCGGTAAAATTGATGTTCAAAGAAGCTTTACTTTCATGGAAGTAGAAAGCCAGCATGAGCAAACAATCTTAGGTGCATTGAATGTAAGTGAATTTGACGGACGTAAAGTAGTTGCCGAACCAAAAATGGGTGGTGGACCAAGAACATCTGACAGATCAAGCAGATCAGATAGATCAGAAAGACCAGATAAGAAAAGAGGAAGCGGATTTAAAAAACGTCCTAGTGCCGGTGGTGGAGACAGAAAATCTGGTGGTAGAGCTAGAGTGAAAGCAGGTTCTGGCGGAAGAAGAAAATAATTTTGGAGTTTGAAGTTAGAAGTCCGAAGTAGGAAGTCGTAGCGAAGCGAAGATCCCGAGACGAAGGAATTGGGATAAATAAGTTTTAGAACTTTGATTTTGGACTTTAAGATATTAAAAAGCCTTTTTGCAGTGATGCAGAAAGGCTTTTTTGATATACGACCCCTGAACAACTGTCGCTTGCGTCAAGCAAGTGACTTTTACTTGTTCCTCTTGAACATTTTACCAAGGATAGTTTTAAGCTATAAGCTTTAAAAATTAAATAATTAAAATTGATATCCTAAACCAAGATAAGCGCCAGTTAGAAAACCTCTGGAATTAGAATTTCTATATTGCAAATTATAAAATATAAATCTATTTTAAGATCTTAAAATAGATAACTCAGTCCAAAAAATGTACCTCCTGTACCAACTTTATGATTTGAACTTATCCATCGTTCTTGATCAAATTGAGCAGATCTGGTCCATAGGGAAACATCTGCTAAGAAAATATGATCTAAAACTTTAAATCGAAAACCTGCACCCAAACCTACCCCTTGTCCATTCAATAGAAAGTTTCCTATTGGAATTGATTTACCTATCTTTAAAAAAATGTAAATCGTATTAATTTCATCGGAAAGATAGCCCCTTAAATCTGCATAGAACCAAAATTGATTATAATTTGGGGTATAAGTTCGAGTAAGCATAGTTCCGGCACCTACAGAAAAGTATTTTTTTATGAGATGGTAATTCACAGTCCCATCTAAACCTAAAATCAAAGTTTTATTATCAAAGTCACTTGATCCTAAGGATGGTTTTCCATCTTGCCTTAATCCAACACCCGGATTAGGAGCCATAGAGATACCAACGGTATAGAATAATCTGTTAATTGATATTTCCTCATCAGTTTGTGAATAAACTGTAAAGCTAATTGTAAAAGCAACCAAGCATAATAAATACCATTTCATAATTTTATTCTTTAAAAATATAACCCAATACCAAATTCAATTCCCTTAACACGTACATATTGATCTGAATACCGAAACTTTTCTTCACTCAAAGACATCCTTGTTAGTTGATAGGATATACTTAATACTGTTGCTAGTTTTTTTGTAAAAAAAAGCTTTTGACCTACACCAAACCCCAGTAAAGTACCTTTTAAATTATCGTTAATTGCTCCTGAAACTCTTCCGAATTGACCATAGACAAAAGGACTATTTCTATCTTCTAACAGAAAATACTTTAAATCTAAAAGATTAGTCCAGTTCTCTAAGCCGTGGTAAGCATAATCTGTATAACCCAGAACAAAACCTACACTTAATTTTTTGGGGATAATAAAATAACCAATTTCTGCAGATAGCCCTCCACTACCCATTGTATTAGGGCTGTCATAAAATCTCATCAATTGGAAATTGAGCATGCGCTGTTGTTGAACAGAATGATGTATGGCATTTTGGAATTTGAATATTCCATAAAGTCCAACATTTCTGTCTACATCTTGTGCAGACAGAAATGATGAATTTATTATAATAAATAAGAATAATATGTATTTAAATTTCGAATTCATATTACCATGATATTGGCTTAAGATCATACGCATACAATAAACTTCCTGCAAAATCTGTATTTCTTCTTCCGATTCCATAAACTTCAAAGGATGCGGTTTTGAAGGTGTTTTTATTTTTAAATATTATTTGAGTAATTTTATCGTTTTTTGACTTAATATAAAAATTGGAATCAGTTCTGAATACTTTTTCTAATTCTTTTGAATTATTTTCCTTCAAATGAAGATTTTTAGTTAAATATCCTACCTTATCTAGACCACCTACAGAAATTTGAACTCCGCCAAGATCATCATAAGCTATATTTTTATAATCGCAAAATTGCTTTATAACTAACTCAACATCTGGCCAAATTTCATTCTTAATATAGTCTTCATTTACTTGATCTGAATTACTACCTGGTAAAGTTACAAAGAAGTTAATATCTACATCTTCATCTATATCATAACCATCAGGCATCGGGGCCAGATATGGATTAATAAAATTCTGGGATGGACTATTTATTTGCAGATTACTGTATACTTGACCTTCATAGATTAAGTGGTTTGTAACTGAATTACCTACAGCATATGTCGGTAAAGAATATTCATAGTAAGCAGACCTAATTCCAACTCTGAGCTCATCAATTTTTGATGAATACCAAATACCAAATTGCTTAAATTGATGTTTTACTTTTGAACCGACCGACCGATACACTTGATAATTTTGATTCCAAACTTTAGTCCTAATTCGTGATCTATCTGTAAATTGATCAATGCAAATTTTAGAATCCCCAAACAACCAATTAGCCCAGCCTGGATTGGTATCACAAGGTGTTAAAGAATTAATAAAATCTTGTGCTGGATCAGTAGTAGGACTTGGTGATGGTGATGGATTCGGTGAAGGAGTTGGGCTTGGACTCGGATAGCTACAAGGATCAATAGCTGAATAATAATTAATATCCGAATCAAGAGAAGTTACCTCTCCACCCTGTATAGAAAAAGGAGATAAAATAGGACAAGGATCAACTGGTTGCAGTGAGCGCCCATTACTTTGTGAGCCTAGCAATTCCTCCAAAAAATTATTTAAATGGTCTAACTTGCTTTCATGAACAAAGAATAACCCTATTGGAGTGTATTTGTATATACTGTCTCCTACTTGCAATAATCCTTCTTCGTTTAGGATTGCTGCAAATACATCATCTCCTATATAATCAGTAACTTCTTGAGCCTCATCTATACTCCGTCCATTAGTCATGACCCCATACCTAGCTTGAACAGATTCCAAATTCTCTTCTGTTACAACCGGCCTTAAGGAAATAAATCCTGCGTTATTCAATTTTTCTAACTCATCAACCAAAATACTCTCTGGTTGACTTTTTAAATCCTCTATTCTACTTTTCAATGACTCAGAAGAATTAAATTTCATCCTTCCATCAACAATAGTTTCTTTCTCAATCTTATTTTCAACCTCTTCATCAAATTGATCTAGTTCATCATTACAGGAACTATAAATAAACATAGCTGCTATCAATAAAACAGCATTCATTAGGTTTTTGGATAGTTTTTCCATCTTTATTTGGTTAAAATTATTGAACATATTCAACAAGGTTCTAATACAAACAAAAAATTAATGGAACTTCCTGTAGGTAGGTTCAAATCAATTTGTTTATAGGTTTTGCCAAGTTACTTTGTGCACTTATAACTTGTACGGTAAATATTTACTCAACCGTGTTGAATTTCAAAGAAATAAATTAGTTATATAAATTACAAACTATTACATTAATATTTAACATTAATAAATCAAATAATAAGTATAAATTTTAATTATATTATTGATACTTCAATATTTAGATAAGAATAAAAGAAATTTTATCCCAATAAATCACATAAAGTGAAAATTAAATTTTCATTGCTATAAATCAAAAAAAGATTAACTAAGTGTAAAAATTACACTATCTTTTTTACCAAATTACCTCCTGTATTTCAGCTAGTTAACATTTTTTTAACACACTCCCTTTAACCTTTCACCAAATATTTTTATGTTTTATTCAATAGATTTCCTAATTTCATTCCACTTAAAACATTACAAAACTTTCTATTATGGACGACTCAAATAAAGAAAATCATTTAAACAGGCGTAAATTTTTACGCAATATGGGATTGGCAGCTGCCGGCATCACCATAGTACCCAGTAATGTGATTGCTGGTTTGGGACACACTGCACCTAGTGATAAACTGAATATTGCAGGAATAGGTGTTGGAGGAATGGGACGCGCTAATTTGCGTAATATGAATTCACAAAACATTGTAGCACTAGCTGATGTAGATTGGAAGTATGCAGACAGAACTTTCAATGATTATCCTAAAGCTAAAAAATACAAGGATTACCGCAAGATGCTTGAGGAAATGGACAAAGACATTGATGCAGTAATGATCAGTACTCCTGACCATACTCATTATGTTTCTGCTAAAGATTCTATGACTGCAGGTAAGCATGTCTATTTACAAAAGCCACTAACTCACTCTGTTTATGAATCAAGAAAACTAAGAGAGTTAGCTGATAAAACTGGAGTAGCCACTCAAATGGGTAACCAAGGAAACTCATCCGATGATATGCGTAAAGTTTGTGAGTGGATTTGGAACGGAGAAATTGGTGAAGTAACTAAAGTTGATGCCTGGACTGATAGACCAATATGGCCGCAAGGATTGGAAAGGCCAAAAGAGAAAATGGAAGTACCAAGCACTTTGGATTGGGATTTATTCTTAGGCCCAGCAGCTGAAAGGCCTTATCATGAAGCATATACTCCTTGGAACTGGAGAGCATGGTGGGATTTCGGAACAGGTGCTTTAGGAGATATGGCTTGCCACATAATGGATCCGGTTTACAAAGCATTGGAATTAGGTTATCCTTATGCTTTTGAAGCAAGTTCTTCACAAGTAAATACTGAAAGTGCGCCAATGGCTGAAAAAGTTACTTATTACTTTGGAGAAAGACCTAAAAAAGGCAAGATCAATATGCCAGCTGTCGAATTCACATGGTATGATGGCGGATTAAAGCCTGACAGACCAAAAGGTTTGAAAGAAGGCTGGTATCCTGGCGATCAAATGGGCTGGGGTGGTGCTATCTTTTATGGGACTAAAGGCACCTTAATCTGTGGTACTTATGCTATGGAGCCATTCATTATTGGTAGAGAGGACAATCCACCGCCTGTAACAAATGAGTTAAGAAGAATCCCTAAAGCTATGGAGGGTGGTCATGAAATGGACTGGGTGAGAGCTGCAAAAGAAGATAAGAAATCAAGAGTGGAATGTAGCTCTAATTTTGCTTATGCAGGCCCATTAAATGAGGTTGTAGTTGCTGGAAACTTGGCTGTAAGATTACAAGATTTAAGAAGAAAGCTAGATTGGGATGCTGAGAATATGAAAATTACTAACATTGGAGACAATGAAGAAATCAGAGTAGTGTCTTCAGATAAATTCACGGTAGTGGATGGTGATCCTAAATTTAACACTAAATATGAAACCATTAATGCAAAACAAGCTTCTGAGGAATACATTAAGCGGACGTATCGTAAAGGATGGGAGTATTAATTAGTAATTAATAATTAGATAATTTAAAACCTGTCAGATTTAAAAATATTTCTTTTGACTCACAATCTTTAAACAGATTCCGTTCTGAAGGAGTAAAATCTGGCAGGTTTTATCTTAGATATAATAAGAATATTTTTTAATAATTTAAAATAAAGAGAACAATGAAAAAATCATTATTTATCGGTTTTATCGCTTTAACGGCAATTTATGCTTGCAATAGCGAAAAGAAAGAAAACACTGAAGAAACGTCAGATGCTGAGGTAACAGAAAATGTTATGAAAGAAGCAGAAGAAATAGCAGCACCAAATACTTTAACTTCAAAGGAAAAAGAAGAAGGTTGGAAGCTACTGTTTGATGGCAAAACCACTGACGGCTGGCGAGGATATCAAAAAGAATCTTTCCCGGCAGCCTGGAACATTGATAAGGGAGCGTTGCACATCCAAGGTTCTGGCCGAGGTGAGGCTGGCGCTCAAGATGGAGGTGACATAGTCTATGATCAGGAATTTGCAGATTTTCATCTTACAGTTGAGTGGATGGTTGATAGTGCAGCCAACTCTGGTATTTTATATCGTGGAAAAGAAGAATTTGATTATATCTGGAAAACTGCTCCTGAAATGCAGGTATTGGATAATAAGCACCATCCAGATGCCAAATTAGGAAAGAATGGAAACAGACAAGCAGGATCATTATATGACCTGATTGCAGCTGATCCTCAAAATTTCAAAGGTCACGGTACTTGGAATAGAGCCGAAGTAATTGCTAAAGGAAACGATATAGTTCATATTCAAAATGGTGATACCGTTGTTCAGTATACGATCGGTTCAGATGAAATGGCTAACCTTATCGCTAATAGTAAATGGGCTGATATAGGAAATGACGACTGGGGCAATATTGCATCAAAAGGCTATATTGCACTTCAAGACCATGGTGATGACGTATGGTTCAGAAATATTAAGATTAAAGAATTAAAATAAGTTGGATGAGGGGGTGATAGATGTAGGGTGATACCTTTTACATCCATTACCCCACACCCCACATCCATCATCTAACTCCTCTTAATTCCCTTCAAATACTCATAACTCTTGGTTATCTCTTCAAAAGGTTTGCCGCTTTTAGTTTGATCTTGCTCAACAAAAAATTGTTTTAAGCCTGCCGTTGAAGCATGATTAAAGATTCTTTGCCAGTCGATTACACCTTCACCAACAGCTGAGAAAAATTGCTCCTCTCCTGCTCCCATATCTTTCACATGCCATAATGGAAATCTACCTTCATGTTCCTTGAAATATTCAACTGGATCTACTCCTGCTCTGGCCGTCCAATATAAATCCAATTCAAATTTCACGAGATTCACATCACATTGAGAAAGCAATAAATCATAAGGGATTTTGCCATCCAATTCCTGAAATTCAAAATCATGATTATGATAAGCCATTTGTAGACCGTATTCCTTTGAGGTTTCTCCACAAGAATTTAGTAAGTCAGATAGTCGCTTATAATCATCAATACTTTCCCTTTCAGAATCAAATAAATAAGCACAAGCAATATGAGTTTGACCTAATTCAGCTGCATCTGCTACAGTCCTTTCCCAATCGTTAGTCATAGTTCCAATATTATCAGGCATTGCCCAACCAGTCAAAACATGACTGCTCTTGGCCTTCAAATTGAATTCATCTAATATGGACTTTACTTCCTTAATGCTATTTCCGAAATATTTACCATCAGAATAGTTAAAAAATTCCAAGTTTTTATAACCAACCTTGGCTACTTTTTCAATTGTCCCTTTAAAATCCTTCTCAAGTGCTTCTCTTAAGGTGTAGAGTTGTAAACCAGCCTCTTTCGCAACACCTTGGTTTTGAGGAGAGCAGGCAGAAAGAATAGAAGATGGAATAAATGCAAGCGAAGATGCTATCCCAGCATGTTTTATAAATTTTCGTCTGTTCATAGTGTTTGAGTTTTGATATTGGAATTTAACAATTATTGTACTTACATGGAAATAAGTATAGGAAAAACTATTCTTTATTCTTCTCTTTTAATAAATCCCTGATTTCAGCTAGTAATTCTATATTTTTCGGAGTTATTACCGTTCCATCATCTTCATTTTCTGATTTCTTTCTTAATTTATTAAACATCCTGACCACTACATAAATACAAAAAGCAATGATCAAAAAATCAATTGTAGTTTGTATCAAATTCCCATAATTAATGGTAATAGCAGCAGTCACTACATTTCCTTTTTCATCTACCTCCGCCTCTTGAAATACATAAGCCAATTCTTTGAAATTGATTTGCCCAATAAAAATACTCAAAACAGGCATGATAAAATCTGCTACTATTGAATTTACAACTTTTGTAAAAGCTGATCCTATAATGATACCAACAGCCATATCGAAAACATTTCCCTTTATGGCAAATTCTTTAAATTCTTTGAAGAAAGACATATTAATAATTTTAAAATGAGGTTTTATCAGTTTCAAGTTAGTATAAAACAAAAAAAGCTACAAGGTTTTGAATCCTTATAGCTTTTAAATAGACCTATCTGTTTATCCGAACATATATACTGGTCTGTGCCACCGACCAGAGGTAGGTATTTCCATCGTAAGTGGCACACCAACCACCCCAATCTCTTAATCTGACAGTTTTCTTGTCTTAGTTTCTATTAAAACTCGATAGGAATACTTACCATAGTATTCGCCCAAATCATCTGCAAACTTACTTCTCCATTTGCCTGATCAAAACGAACAGTGAATGGCTCAAACATTTCATCAGACTGATTTACAGGGACTTCAAATCTTACTAGATCATTTTCTTCATCATACTTATAAGCTCCCCATTGTCCTACATCCTTATTCAAAATAATAGTCCAGCTTTTAGCACCAGGGATAGTGAAAAGTGAATAAGTTCCAGTCGGAACTGTTTCCCCAGCCATTTTTACCGTATCAGTAACTGTAATTTCAGTAGCTTCATTAGCTCCAGTTCTCCATATTTTACCTAAAGGGGCTAATTCTGCAGTTTCCGTAAAAGCCTCTCTTCCTCTTAAATGAGGCCTTCCATAAGTAACCTTCACATAAGTATCTTCAAAAGTATAAGTTACCATACCTAAAGGACTAGGTTTTTGTTTTAAAGCCTCCTGAGCCTGCGCATCAAAACTTAATAATATTACTAATGCAAAGCAGGCAAAAATTGATGTGATTAATTTTTTCATAATTTCATGTGTTTATAATAGTTTTTAAATGTCACATGGAATAGTCAAAGCTCAATAACCAAGTTAACGAACTTTCAATGACCAATTATATTCATTTCGGTTATTATGCTGGGTTTATGACTATTTCCCGTTTTATTTTAAAAGCAATTTACAATTTTATTACGCATAGCACCATAATCCATTATATTTGTTTTATGGAAAAACCACAATTTGATGATATTTTCATGGAACTGGCAGTTAACCTTGCTAAACGCTCACATTGTATCAAAAGGCATGTTGGTGCAGTATTGACAAAAGAAACCAGAATTATTTCTATTGGCTATAATGGGCCACCTGCCGGAACTCATAATTGTGATGAAGAATTCCCGGGTAAAGGTTGCGGATTAGATTCAAAAGGTAGTTGTATGTTAGCCATTCATGCTGAGCAAAATGCTATAATGTATGCTGTGAAAAATAATGCTTCAGTAGAAAACACTACCCTTTATGTAACATTATCCCCTTGCCTTTCATGTGCAAGGATAATTTTCAGCATGGGCATTAAAAAAGTTATCTACCTAAATTCATATGCTGAGTATAAAGGATTAGATAGAGATGAAGGCCTAGATTTTTTGGAGAAGTTTGGCGTGGAGGTCGAAAAATATCATGGGAGTTTGGAGAATGTTACCCATATGATATAAAAAAACTTTAAAATTAGTTAATTTATTACTTTCTCTCTAAAACATCCTCCAACTAGTTAATTTTTTATTTACATTCGTTTTTAAACTTAATAAAACATATATGAAAAATTTTAAATTACTATTAATCTTGGCTGTTGCAGCCTTTATGTTCCAATCATGTAATGATGATGAAACAGCTAAAGAAGGAGATGTTGAAGGAACTTGGAATGTAACAGGTCTTGATTTTGACATTACCATTAATGGAGAAAGCTTAAGCAGTTTCTATTCAGATGAAGATCAAGCAAATTCATTTGAAAGCGCCATTACAGCTTCATTTGAAGGAAGTTTTGAAGGTTCAACTATTGAGTTCAAGTCAGATGGAAGTTATTCGTCAACTGACAGTGACGGAACTAATGAAACAGGGACTTGGCTACTCAAGTCAGATGGAACAATTCTTACCTTTGATGGTGGTACAATAAATGAATTTAGTTTTGATATCGTTACTTCTACTAAGAATAGCTTAGTCTTAGGATATTCTGATAGTGATGATTCTCAAGATTATGATCAAGATGGAACAAATGATGAACTAAAAATCACATTCAATTTAAATTTATCTAAATAAAATTCACTTCAGGACTTAGTTCAATACCAAATTTTGATTGTACTGAGTCCTGAATTTTCTTGGCCAAATTCAGGATATCCTCCCCTCTACCCTTTCCATAATTCACTAAAACTAAAGCTTGTTTATGGTGAACCCCTACTCCGTTTTCCTCATAGCCTTTCCAACCAGCTTTCTCAATTAACCAACCCGCGGCTAATTTAATTCTACCATCTTCCAGTTCATAAAAAGGAATTTCTGGAAATTCACTTTTCAATTTCTCAAATTGTGAAACCTCTATAATTGGATTCTTGAAGAAACTCCCTGAATTACCTATTTTCGCTGGATCAGGAAGTTTTGATTGTCTTATTTCAATAACTGCTTCGCTGACATCCTGAATGGTAGGCTTATCAATATTCTTTTCAGCCAATACATTTTTTATAATACCATAATCAAGATTTAATTTATGAAAACTCGGCATTTCCAATTGAAAACTAACGGATGCTATTAAATATTGCCCTTTTAATTCATGCTTAAAAATGCTTTCTCTATAACCAAATTTGCATTCCTCTGGCATAAAAATTTCCAGCTTACCTGTTTTCAAATTGATGGCTTCCAAAGAATGAAATGAATCTTTTATTTCAACGCCATATGCCCCAATATTTTGCATAGGGGCTGCTCCTACAGTGCCGGGAATGAGAGATAAGTTTTCCAAACCACCCAAATTTTGTTGGAGTGTATAAAGCACAAATTGATGCCAATTTTCTCCTCCACCGCACTTTACAACAACTGATTTATGATCTTCTTTATCAGTTTCGATTCCTGTTATTCTATTAACCACTACCAAACCATGAAAATCATCTGTTAATAAGATATTACTACCTCCTCCAAGTATCACATGTTGATGTTCTTTCCATTCAGGAGTTTGCAATAATTCTTGAAACTCTTCTGCTGTTGTAATTTCAACCAATAAATCTGCCTTCGCTTCAAATCCGAAAGTGTTATAAGAACTTAATGATTTAGATTTTAAGAATTTCAGCATATATCTATATAAAAGTAAAATTTAAATTTCCAGATGACAGACCATGAACTCTTCCCAATTATGAAGATCAAAATCAAAAGCAGCATCTATACATGATTTGCAAAGATGACAAATCATTTTTTAAAAAGCCTTTTAAATTAAAAACTATTTCAATAGTTTAGTGATTCAACTCTTAAAATTACTATGAAAAAACTATTCATCATAAGCTTGACTATTTTCATTTTACAGTCTTGTACAGATCATAAAGAAAAGGGAAGCCAATATTTCGATTCTGGTAATTATAGTGAAGCGCTATACCATTTTGAGGAAGTCTTAAGTCTCAATCCTAGAAATGAAATGATGCTTTATAATACAGCCCGTTGTTATGAGGAATTGGGCCATTATGAAAAGGCTATTGAAAAATATGATAAAAGTATTTATAACAAAAAAGACATGGTTATTGCCTATTTGGGTAGAGGCAGATCATATTTTAAGAATGGTAATTACAAAAGCGCTGTGATAGATTTTGATAATGCACTTTATTATGATAATGAAAATGAAGATGCCCTTTATTATGGAGCTCTTAGTTTTATGAAAGACTCAGTTTACGGGAAATCACAAAAAGCTTTTACAACTCTTTTAGAATTAAATCCCGATCATTATAAAGCTCGATATAATAGAGGTGTTTTATATGCTATCCAAGCTAATATATTATTTGCCTTGTCGGACTTCAACAATTTGATAAGAAATAAAAAACTCTTAAAGCAAACTTATTATAGCAGAGGCACGATTTATCAGCATATGGAAAACTTCGGGGGTGCAATTCATGATTTTACTAAAGCAATCAACTTAGGGCTAAAAAATGAAAGTATTTTATTAAAGAGGGCTGAATGCTATTTGAACATAAATTTAAATAACAAAGCTTGTGAAGATTATCAAGAACTAGCAAAATTCAATCAACAGACAGCTGAAAACTACCTTATAAAATATTGCGAAGCTTACAAGAATTAACTTTTATTCTTCCATTTCATTGAAAGCATCTTCTACTTTTTTCTCAGCACCTTTCAATTTAGACTTGCAATTCTTAAGCAAATCCATCGATTCGTTGACTAATTCAGTAAGTTGGTCAATGGGGATCTCTTCATTTTCTACCCTGTTCAATATTTCTTCTAGTTTATGAAGAGATTCTTCGTAACCAAGTTCTTTCTTTTTCGCCATTATCTATTAAATTTTAATATCCCATTCATCATTCAACAAGCTGATCGTATGATGAGCTGTCATATCAAATTGGCAAGGAACAATAGATACATAATTATTGGCTATTGCCCACTCATCATTATCTTCTCCTTTGTCAAAATTTACAAAATTACCAGCCATCCAAAAGTATCTTCTGCCATTAGGATCAAATCTTTGGTCAAATTCTTCTTCCCATTTAGCTCTAGCTTGTCTGCAGATTTTTATACCCTTTATACGCTCATTTCTTTTTGGAGGAAAATTCACATTTAAAGTAGTATGTTTTGGCAATCCTGTATCTAAAACTTGTTTTGCAATAGCTTTCACATAATCTAATGCATGCTCAAACTCAGCATCCTGAGCATAATCACATAAAGAAAATCCTATAGAAGGACAGCCTTCTATGGCACCCTCAATTGCAGCTGACATGGTTCCAGAATATAAAACACTAATAGATGTGTTACTTCCGTGATTAATTCCACTTACAATTAGATCCGGTGTACGGTCCTTTAACACATGATGCTTAGCTAGTTTTACACAATCAGCTGGTGTTCCAGAGCTTTCATAAGCAGTTACATCAGACCCAAAAATATCTATTTTATCTAGTCGAAGGGTATTTCCGATAGTGATAGCGTGTCCCATACCAGATTGAGGACTGTTTGGAGCAACCACAACAACTTCCCCTAAATCCTTCATACATTCTACCAAATGACGTATACCTTTACTTGTTACGCCATCATCATTACTAACTAAAATTAAAGGTCTCTCCATATTTTTTTACTGCCTATTTTGATGATACTAGCCAATTATAATACTTCATAATGGCTACCAAATCACCTTGTCTATCTACTTTTAATTTTTTCTCTTTTATATAAAATTCCATTTCAGGCTTATACTTTCCAAAGAATTCGTATAAATCCCTTTTCTTTTCAGAAAACTTATGAATTGTTCCGTCACCTGTAAGCAAAAAGTAATTGTAGGTTAGAATTTCTCTACTACCAAAACCTCTAGTGGTTCTGTACATAGGATTTGCAAACCTATTATTGTTTTCAATAACTACATATTCCCTTGCCATTAAGGTAATTTCACCTTCTTCCAAAATCTCAAAAAACACTGGTATTTTAACTCTTCCTTTTAGTTCATAAGGTATTGAATAAACTGAACGAACTCTTTTAAAAAATTGACAGTGGAATTTGAAAAAAAGTATATTTTGAGATGAAAAAGTTTTTACTGTTTCATTAGATGTAAACTGTACTAAATTAGACTCAAAATCATATTGAATTTTCCCCTGTAATGTATCTTCTTTATCTAATACAATAAATCCAGGGTGCCACATATCTTGCGGAAGATTCTGACTTTTCGCTAAGGAAACAAAGAAAAAGAACAATATGGTAAAAATAAAAAAGCCTCTCACATTATTAGTCGTTTTTAAGAATGCTATGCCCCATTTTATCTCGCTTGGTACGTAAGTAGTTTTCATTGTGTTTATTTGGTGGAATTTCTAAAGCAACATTCTCTACAATTTCCAAGCCATAACCTAACAATCCTGCTCTTTTTGTTGGATTATTTGAAACTAATCTGATTTTTCTAACACCTAATTTCCGTAAAATTTGTGCACCAACACCGTAATCACGCTGATCCATTTTAAAGCCTAAGGCTACATTCGCTTCTACAGTGTCCATACCTTGCTCTTGCAATTTATAGGCCTTTAGCTTATTCATCAAGCCAATTCCTCTGCCTTCTTGGTTCATGTAAACAATTACGCCTTTTCCTTCTTTTTCAATCATTTCCATTGCCTGATGAAGCTGAGGACCACAATCGCATCTGCAAGAACCGAAGATATCGCCAGTTAAACATGATGAATGCACTCGGACCAAAACGGGTTCATCTTCATTCCATTCGCCTTTAACTAAAGCCAAATGGTTGTCTTTCGTAGTTGTTTGTTCAAAAGCCACTAATTTAAAATCACCATAATCGGTAGGCATTTCAACATCTACCTTCTCCTCAACTAATGACTCGTTGTTTAATCTATATTCAATTAAATCTTTAATAGCTACAAGCTTCAAATTGAATTTATCTGCTACTATTCTCAAATCAGGAAGCCTAGCCATGGTGCCATCTTCATTCATGATTTCTACTAAAACACCACCAGGAGTTAAACCTGCTAATCTTGAGAAATCAACAGCTGCTTCCGTGTGCCCGGTTCTTCTTAAAACACCACCTTGTCTTGCTTTTAAAGGGAAAATATGACCAGGTTTACCCAATACTTCAGGTTTAGTACTTGGATTCACTAAAGCTTGAATGGTTTTTGAACGGTCACTAGCAGAAATTCCGGTAGTAGTTCCTTCTCCTATTAAATCAACAGAAACTGTAAAAGGCGTTTCAAATTGAGCGGTATTTTTACCCACCATCAATTCCAAGCCTAATTCATTGCATCTGTCCTCTGGAAGAGATGCGCAAATCAAACCCCTTCCATGCTTAGACATAAAATTGATAATTTCTGGAGTTACTTTTTCAGCAGCACAAATGAAATCTCCTTCATTTTCTCTATCCTCATCATCTACCACAATGATGATTTCACCGTTTTTAATAGCTTCAATAGCTGATTCTATACTATCCAATTGAATTCTTTCTGATGACATAAATCTTTGAAAAATAATAAATCACAAAGGTAGCCATAATTTCATGATTACCCGACAAAAATTAAAACGAATAGTAGATTCAAGTGTTTGAATATTGGACTAACCACAAAGTTTGCACTAAGTTTTACACTAAGATCACTGAGAAATATACAGCTAAAATTGAAATGAATTAAACCAAAAGCCAAACAAGAAAATACAAATTACAGCTGAAGGACTTGAAAGCTTAACCAAAACTTGTCTGATTTATAATGTAATTTGTACCAAGATTGTAAAATTTATGATCTCTTGATAGCAATTAGACAATGATACCAATAAAGGCTTTTGAAAGTTATAGCCTTCTTTTTTATATAACTGTAATTTAAGAAGTGAAATCACATAATTATTTCACGACCACCATTCCCAATAAATTACCAATTTCCAACTTAGCCTGATTAAGCTGCATTAAATATTGCAAAATAATCTGTTCATCTTCCTGAGAATTAGTGCTTTTCAATTTTTCAGTATTTTTTTCCATTAAATGAAGAATGGAGCGATGTTTTAATCTCAATACGTGAATATAAATGGAGTCATTTAAAATATGGCGTTCGTGTGGAGTGTAAATCTCAAATCTTTTCTCCCAGTTTTCACTTAACTCATATCGATCTGTATAAAGTGAAAATATTACTTTTCTAACTTCTTCTGAGCCATTTTTAATGAAATATGCTTCATTTAGAATCTTACCATTTTTCAAGTGCGAAACAAAATCTTTAAGTATTTCAGCATAGACAGGATGAATAAATTCAGTATCAGCTAGTTCTTGCAATAAATAATCTATCACCAGTTTATCATCAGCCAAAGGCAATTCAGCATAAGTGAGTAGCAATCTTATACTCTCTCTTTCCTGTAATGCCACTACATCAAATGGGGTGTATTGCTTTTGGATTTGCTCTGGTGCCTGATTATAATTTTCACTTAAAAAATTAGCTTGGCGCTTGGTGATATCTCCTTTGCTTTGCTTCTCCCTTAAAATAACTTTGTTCTGCTCAGCAATTAAAAGTGCTTCATCTATTTCGAGAATATCACTACATTCCTTAATATAAATTGCTCTTTTTACAGGGTCAGGAATTTTGGAAATAGAGCGTACTATATCCTGAATGGTTTCCGCTTTCTTAATCGGATCTTTTTTGGTTTCTTCCAATAAAAGATCTGACTTAAAACGAATGAAATCCTTAGCATTTTCAGTTAAAAATGTCTTAAATGCTTCATCTCCCATTTTCTGGGAATAGCTATCTGGATCTTCCCCATCAGGAAAAATGACCACTTTAACATTTAAGCCTCCTTCTAAAATCAAATCTATACCTCGCATGGCAGCTTTCAGACCGGCCGCATCTCCATCAAATAAAACGGTTACGTTTTGTGCGTACCTTCCAATCAACTTTATCTGCTGAGTGGTCAGAGAGGTTCCCGAAGAAGCCACCACATTTTCAACTCCTGATTGATGTAATGAAATCACATCCGTATAGCCTTCTACCAAATAGCAGTTTTCCTTATCTCGAATGCTTTTCTTGGCTTGCGCTATTCCGTAAAGGACTTCACTTTTATGGTAAACATCCGTTTCGGGGGAATTTATATATTTTGGTTGCTTCTTATCATTTATTAATATCCTTGCACCAAAGGCTATCGGCTTACCAGAAATAGAATGAATAGGAAATATTACTCGGTTTCGAAATCTATCATAGGTTTTATCTTCCTTCTTGATGATTAAACCTGCTTTTTCTAGCAACTCTTCAGAATGCCCAGCCGCTTTAGCAGCTTTTATTAATCCATCCCATTGATCTAAGGTAAAACCTAGATCAAACTCCTCGATTGTAGCATTTGAAAAGCCCCTTTCTTTAAAATAACTTAATCCAATGGATTTTCCCTGAGGGTGATTATGTAAAAGATCCTTGAAATATTCAGTAGCAAAATTTAAAACTATATAAAGACTTTCTCTTTCATTGTAAGCTTCCTGTTGTTCAGGTGAAGATTCTGTTTCTTCAATTTCAATTCCATATTTATCTGCCAATTGACGAATGGCTTCAGGGAAATTAAGGCCTTCCAAATCCATAATAAATTGGATGGAATCCCCCGCTTTACCACAGCCAAAGCATTTATAAATCCCCTTATTGGGGGCAACAGAAAAAGAAGGTGTCTTCTCATCATGAAAAGGACAACAAGCCCACATGTTTTGCCCTTTCTTTTTGAGTGGCACATAGTCGCCTACCACCTCTTCAATTTCGGCCCTATCTTGAACTTCTTGTATGGTTTTTGGACTTAATCCCACTGATTTGTTAAATTTTTAACTTTTATTTAAACTAATTCCAACTAATTTCACGTATGAATTGTTAGCTACATTGATAAAGTTTAACTTGCAACAATTTCGAAGCAAAACTACGATTTTTTAAATATAAAAGATATATATGGCTGTTACTAAAGATAGCATAATAAAAGCATTAAGTACGGTAGATGATCCGGATTTCAAAAAAGATTTGGTGACGCTTAATATGATTAAAGATGTGAGCATTGACGGAAATGCTGTCTATTTCACTGTTGTTTTAACCACTCCTGCTTGTCCGCTAAAAGAAATCATCAAAAATGATTGTATTAATGCCATCCATAAACATGTAGGTGCTGATTTACAAGTATTTCCAAACATGACTTCTGATGTTACTTCAACTAGAAGCTCTGCTCCTCTTCTTCCAAATGTAAAGAATATTATTGCAATTGGATCAGGCAAAGGTGGTGTAGGTAAATCTACTGTAACGGCTAATTTAGCAGTATCTTTAGCTCAGGAAGGTGCAAAAGTAGGCTTGATAGATGCGGATATTTTCGGTCCATCAATCCCAACAATGTTCAATTGCGAAGCTGAACAGCCAGAAGTAAAGCAGGTTAATGGTAAAAATGTAATTGTTCCAATTGAGCAATACGGCATTAAATTAATTTCTATTGGATTTTTAACTCCCCCAGATAATGCAGTGGTTTGGAGAGGTCCAATGGCAAGCTCAGCCTTGAAGCAATTTATTGGTGATACTGAATGGGGCGAATTAGATTATTTATTAATTGATTTACCTCCTGGTACAAGTGACATTCATTTGACTCTGGTACAAACCATTCCAGTAACGGGTGCGGTTGTAGTAACTACTCCTCAAAAAGTAGCTTTAGCAGATGCAAAAAAAGCTATAGGAATGTTCAAGCAACCACAAATCAATGTCCCAATACTGGGGTTAGTTGAAAATATGGCTTACTTTACCCCTGCTGAATTACCAGATAATAAATATTTTATATTTGGAGAAGGTGGCGGTTATAAAATGAGCCAAGATTATGATATCCCATTCCTAGGGCAAATGCCGCTGGTACAATCCATTCGTGAAAGCGGAGATTCCGGTTATCCAACCGCAATGAAAGATGGTCCTTCAGCAGATGCTTTCAAGGAATTAGCACAAAAATTAGCTCGACAAGTTGCGATTAGAAATGCAAATTTGGAGGGAACAAAGACAGTTGAAATGACGAGTTGAAATCAATAAATTATGGATATTTTAAATAGAATAGAAAAAGCATTGGATTCCATAAGACCTTATTTAGAGGCTGATGGAGGTAATGTAAGAATATTGGATTTTAATGACGGATTATTGCGTTTAGAGTTATTAGGAGCTTGCGGCAATTGCCCAATGTCAACCATGACTTTGAAAGCAGGCGTTGAGGAAGCCGTTAAAAAATCAGTCCCGGAAGTAACTTCAGTTGAGGCTATAAATATTACTTCTGCAGATGATCCAAATGCGGAATTACCACAAACCATGCGTTAATTATATTCTGATTTCATATTAAAATCAAAATATAATACCGTATACATGTCAGTTCACATTTTATTCTTGGTTTTAATATAATGTCTAATTAAATTTAGACAAACTATCTAGATCCAATGAAGAAACTTTACCACTCTTATTTGAATATTCTCTTCGGGGGTGGTATTTTTTTATATATTTTACTATTAAATACCCCCCAACTAATAGCTCAGGAGCGCTGCGCAGTCCCAAGATTGTTAGAAATTAGAGAGAGTAAATACCCTGAATTAAATACCGAAAATTTTGAGAACTGGATAGCCGTAAAGAAAAACTTACAAACAAACTCTTCGGAAAGAAATCAAATTAATATAGTTCAAGTACCTGTTGTATTTCATATTATTCATAATGGAGAGGCTGTTGGTACTGGAGGTAATTTACTTAAAAGCAGGATTGATCGCCAATTAGAAATTTTGAATGAAGACTTTAATAGGTTAAATGCAGACACTAGCGAAACCTTAAGTGAATTCATTAATGTCACTGCTTCATTTGAAATTGAATTCGTATATGCAAAACAAGACCCTGATGGATTTGAAACTGATGGAATTGTTAGAGTTCCGGGTAGCCAGGCAAGTTATAGCTATCAAGAAAGAGCCACTTTAAGTGCAGAAAGTTATTGGCCTGCAGAAGATTACCTCAATATTTGGGTGGCTGATTTAGCGGGTGGTAGTTTAGGTTGGGCAGAGTTTCCAGTTTCTAATTTGGCCGGCTTAGATGCTGCTAGCAATAATAGGCTGATTGATGGCGTAACGGTGGATTATGTTTATTTTGGAGAAAACCCAAACAGCCCAACTTTTGAAAGCAAAGGAAGAACTTTAACTCATGAAATGGGTCATTTTTTCGGATTAAGACATATTTGGGGAGACGGTGGCTGTTCTGTGGATGATTTCTGTGAAGACACTCCTACAGCAAGTAGTTCAAGCACAGGCTGTAATCTTTCCAAAAATACTTGTCAAAGTTTGGATATGGTGCAAAATTTCATGGATTATACCAATGATGCTTGTATGAATATCTTTACTATTGATCAAAAATCAAGAGTAAGAACTGTTATAGAGAATAGCCCTAGAAGAGCAAGTCTCACTAACTCAAAAGGCCTAGAAGAACCACCTGTTTTTAATCGTGATTTAGGCTTAACTGAAGTCAATTCTCAATTCACAGGGAGTTGTAGCGGGAATTTCAATCCTCAGATAATCATTAAAAACCAAGGCTTATTTCCTATTGAAGAATACAGCGTGCAATTATTTGTAAATGGAGATTTGAATGAAACTTTGGTATTTAATGAAACATTAGAAAGTGGTGAGGAGAAAATGGTTTATTTTTCACTTATCAATTTTACTGAAATTGGAGAATATTCAATTTTTTATAATGTAAATCTAGAAGGAAGTTTTGAAGATGAGCGTTTGGAAAATAATGATAAAATGGAATTCTATCAAAAATTAGAAGAAGGGAACCTTCCTTATGAAAAGAAATTCCAAAACAATATTAACCCTTGGTTTATTAGAAATTCGGATGGAGAGGAAACATGGCGTCTTTTTGATGTAGGTCTGGGAATTCCATTTTATGAAAACCGACAAAATTTTGGACAGCAGGAAGAAATTATTTCGCCTGTATTCGATTTCACTACCATAGATGTACCAGAATTAAACTTTGTCTTTGCCCAAGTTGGGGATTCAGTCCCAAATAGAATTAGTATTTATGCATCTTATAATTGTGGAAGAACATTTAATGATTTAATTTTTTCTAATACTATTACAGATTTATCAACCGCTTATGAAATTGATTCCATATTTACTCCTCAATTTAGATTAGATTGGGATACTGTAAAAATTGATTTAAACCGTTTGAAAGACGAGCCATCCGTTTGTTTTAGTATAGTAGCAGAAAACAGACTTGGAAATAATTTCTACATCAGTGAATTTAATGTTAAAGAATCTAGTAAGAAAAATAGAGAAATTGAAATTGTAAAATGGAATGATATAAATCCTTTGTTTTGTGATGAGGCTTTAGAAGGCAATCTCACAGTAAAGAATATTGGCAGAGAAAACATTAATAGTTTCAAAATCCAGATATTAGATAGAAATGAGATTTTGAAGGAATACATATTAAATGAAGAAGTCATAGTTTCTGGTCAGGAAACTCAAGTGAACATAAATATTAATCAACCTGAAAGAAATATTGGGGAATATGAAATAAGGGCAATAACCAATGATGCAGAAGGAGAAATAATGAATTCTTTTTATTTACCATTTCAGAATAATTGTTTTGAAGAACTTCCCCCATTACGCTTAAGTTTGAGAGAAAATGACAATGACAATTGGTTTGAATTCAATCCAGATAAGGATGCAGGTTGGACATACAGTACAGATATTTTAGCTGTAAAAAGCAATTCTGATCTAGTCAACAAAGAATCATCAGAAGATTGGTTAATTAGCCCCTTACTGGATGTTAGCAACACCAATTATTTAGGTTTAATATTTGATGTTTCTTATAGAAAAGCCTTTAGACAATCTGAAAAATTTGAAATCTATATTTCAAGTGATAATGGTAAAAATTTCAACTCCTTAATTTATAGTAAATCTGGAGACTCTTTAGCTACCTCTTTCGGAAATGATGTTCCCGAACAAATGATTTGGAGAAATGAATTTATTGATCTTTCACCATTTGTTTTCAGAGATAAAATTAGACTAGCTTTTAAAGTAACCCACGATAATGGTCATAATGTTAATTTGAAAAACATAACCTTCTTTGTAGGTCAATCACCACCTCCTGCCTACCCTAATACAAGAAAGCCTTTTGTAATTTATCCAAATCCTGCAAAAAATAATTTGAATCTACATCTCAATTTGGATATAGCAGAAGAAGGCTTCTTCCAAATTCTCGATATCAATGGAAAAGTACTTTTAGAATTTACAGAACCTAAAATCTTAAATCAGTTTATCAGTTTCAATGTTTCTCAATTAGCTGAGGGAATGTATATTTTGAGGCTCAATACCAACAGAATTACTGCCACAGAAAGGTTTATCATTCAAAAATAGTCTTCAAACTAAATTTATTCCTTTTTTTAATTTTACAAATCTCGGATGATGGGTTGAATTCTTAATTGATATGTTATTTTTACATTTCGTTTAATATTAAACTAAACGAATCAAACTAAGAAGAGCGAGACTATCTGGTATTAGATTAAAATGAATGGTAAGCCATCGATCGATCAGATAATAGTTAGATAAAACTGAAAGGTTTTAGTAAAATAATCGTTTGTTTTCGTGGAGTTATATATCATCCATATAAATTGAATAAATGAGAATAGGAATATTTTTTGGTGGTCAGTCAAGAGAAAGGGAAATTTCATTTGCCGGAGGTAGAACTGTTTATGACAACCTTAACAAATCTATATTTGAGGCTGTACCAATTTTTATTGACAGCAAAGGTCATTTTATATTACTAGATTGGCAGTTTATTTATAAAGGAACTATCCGTGATTTTTACCCTCCCGTTAACTTTCTTCCAAAATCTAATCTCCCTGTACAAATTTATGCAGAGTCATTAAATAACCTATCAGAGGATCAATGGGACAATTTAATTGCTGAAGTAGGGCAAAAATTGAATCCTTCAGATTTCAGAAAATACATTGATTTTGCATTTTTAGCGCTTCATGGTCCTTATGGTGAAGATGGTAATATTCAGGGGATATTAGAATGGCATGGCATACCTTTTAGCGGAGCTGGTATTCTGCCCTCGGCTATAGGAATAAGTAAGATTGCACAAAGGCAATTTCTGCAACAAGCTGGTTTTGAAGGCCCAAAAAGCTTAATTCTGAATCAAGCAGATTGGAATAGCCAAGCACACGAGAACATTTATGAAAGCTTAAAAAGTAAGTTAGGCCTACCAATAGTTATAAAAGCGCCACACCAAGGCTCCTCAATTGGGGTTAGCATCTTAAATGATGATAAGTTAGAAGAATTTGAAAGGCTCATTCAAAAGAGTTTCTTTGAATTAGAAATTGAAAAAAGTGATTGGGATAATTATGCCCAGCGAGAAAAAATCAGTTTTCTAGCTAAATTGGTAGATATTCGAGAAGGTATTGGTTTGCCAGTGATTATTGAAGAAAAAATTCTTTACACGCCAGATGAATTATTGAATTATTTAGATAATAATTTTTCACAGGAAAAAGAAAGTATAAAACTTAAAGCAATTGATTCCGAAGATTCACTATTAATAGAATCCTTTATTGAAGGGAAAGAATTTTCATGTATTGTTATTCAAGATGAAAACCAAAGACCCATTGCCCTGCCTCCTACCGAGATCAGAAAAGGGAAAGATGTATTTGATTATCGTTCTAAATATTTACCTGGAATTAGCAGAAAAATCACTCCTATTAATGCTCCACAAGATATTATAGAGAAAATTAGGGCTCAATGCGCTGCTTTATTCAAAGCATTACAAATTGATGTTTATGCGAGAATAGATGGTTTCATCACAAAAGAAGGGAAAGTATTCCTGAATGACCCAAATACAACTTCAGGTATGCTACCATCATCATTTTTCTTTCATCAAGCTGCTGAAATTGGACTTAATCCTTCACAATTTTTAAGTTACATAATCAGAACTTCTTTAAAAGCCAGACTAAAGACCGGAAAGCATCATTTCGAATTACAAAAAATGATTAAGCAACTGGACAATGACCTAGAAGGATTAAAAAATGAAGCCCAAAAGAAAATTAATGTTGGTGTGATTATGGGAGGCTTTTCTACAGAAAGACATATTTCAGTAGAAAGTGGAAGAAATATTTATGAAAAACTTTCTTCATCAGAAAAATATTTACCGATCCCCATCTTCTTAAGCGGAAATGAAAATCAGCATGAACTCTATGTATTACCTATCAACATCATGCTGAAGGATAATGCTGATGACATCAAAGAAAAGGTTCAGGATTATCAATTACACCCAATTATTGCTCAGATTAAATTTGAAAGCAATGAGATTACTGAGAAATATTCAGGTGTAGGCAATACAGATTTAAAGAAAATCTCCTATCATGATTTACCCAAATTGATAGATGTAGCCTTTATTGCGCTCCATGGAAGACCTGGAGAAGATGGTGCAGTTCAATCTGAATTAGAGAAATTAAACATCCCATATAATGGATCTGATGTTGAAAGTTCTAAAATAACCATCAATAAGTATGACACGAACGAAATTCTTAAAGATGCCGGAATATCGGTAGCCGACCACCTTTTGGTTTATGAAGATAAGTGGCAAAGCAATAAAGAAGCAGAAATAGGTGCAATAGAAAAGCAATTAAGCTACCCTTTAATTGCTAAACCTGCTGACGATGGTTGCAGCTCAGCCGTTAAAAAAATTAAAAATCGAAGTGAACTTGAGGCATTTGCAGGCATGATGTTCCGACCACAAGCTGAGTTTATTGAAGATTTAGCTCATATTTTGAAGCTTAAGAAAAATGAAGAATTCCCTCAGAAGAATTTCTTTTTATTAGAAGAACTCATTGAAAAACAAGATGCCAAGCACTTTTTAGAAATCACGGGTGGACTTTTAACACATTTCAAAGAAGATGGATCAATTGAATATGAAATATTTGAGCCTTCAGAAGCGTTAGCAGGAGGTGAAGTTTTAAGTTTAGAGGAAAAATTCTTAGCTGGTGAAGGTCAAAATATAACACCGGCAAGATATACTCCCAACACTGAGGATTATCAAAAAGTAGCTGAGCAAGTGAAGGCTACATTGAAAAAAACTGCTGAGGTTCTTAATATTACAGGATACGCTAGAATTGATGCTTTTGTCAGAGTATATGAGGATTTAAAAGTAGAAACCATTATTATTGAAGTAAACTCATTGCCAGGTATGACACCGGCAACTTGTATTTTTCATCAAACCGCAATCAATGGCTATAAGCCTTATGATTTTATTGATAAAATACTTTCTTTCGGGACTGAAAAAATGAAAAAACAAACCATTTCAAAATGAAGCTAAAAGCTAATTCTATAAAAGATTTATTTATTCACCTAGGCATCATCATAGGGCTGGGTATTATCATCGTATTAACTTTTTTCTATATTTATTTACCGGTTAGTACTCATCACGGAGAGAGTATCACTGTTCCTCAACTGCAAGGAGTACATTTAGATGAACTAGATGAATTTCTATTGGAAAGGGATTTAAGATTTGAAGTAACAGCTGATTCTGGTTACTCTGCAGAATATCCACCATTGACCGTTTTAAGCCAAAATCCTGAAGAGGGAAAAAAGGTAAAGGAAAACAGGAAAATATATGTTTCTTTAAATGCTACAAGTCCTCCAAATGTCAAAATGCCAAAATTAGTGGATGGCTCTGTGAAAAATGCTCAAATGGTCTTAGAAAGCTATGGTCTTCTATTGGGAGAAATCACATATGAACCTCATGAATTTCAAAATGCCGTATTGAAGCAAAAATTAAATGGTAAAGAAATTGAACCAGGCGAAGATGTTGCTAAGGGTTCTACCATCGATTTAGTCATTGGAAATGGCTCGGGAAGACCATTCGCTATGCCTGATGTAGTGGATAACAATCAGGAAGATGCCGAATTTATCATTATTGGTAGTGGCTTACAGCTTGGTAAAGTTAGAACTCGTGAGGATAATGAAAAAGCAGCCGGTATTGTTTTACAGCAATACCCTGAAGCAGGCACATCAGTTAGAACTGGTAATAAAGTGGATATTTGGGTAGTAGCACCAAAAACTCAAGATGAATTATTGACTCCTGATGAGATATGAAACCAAATTGGCTTCTAAAACTAAACTTCATCATACTATCGATATTTTCCTTTTTTATTGCTAAAGGACAAATAACTGAGAAGGCTATACCTCATTTTCAAACGAATCAACAATCATCCATAGCTAGATATAGCGCAGTCATAGATACCTTGTCATTGCCTTTATGGGATGATTTCTCATATAAAAGAAGTACTCCAGATAGTAGCACCTGGCTTTATGGTCAACATGTATTTGTCAATAATGGATATACCTATCTCCCCCCCTCTTTCAATGTTGCTTCTTTAGATGGTTTTGATGGAAATGGTATGGCTTATGAAAATGATGCCGGCAATAATGGTATTGGTGACAGCTTAGTCTCTCAACCTATTGACTTGTCTAATTTCACAATCAACTCTAATATCAACCTCAGTTTTTTCTGGCAAGAAGGATTTGGAGGCTTTGCTCCAGACCAACAGGATTCATTAAAATTAAGCTTTAAGAATGCTGACGGCAATTGGATTCAGGTTCATGGATTTGGAGGAAATGGTAATATTGAGCCCACTTTATTCTCTCAACATTTTGAAAGAGTAAATGATAGTAGTTTTTTACATGAAGGTTTCCAATTTAAATTTGAGGTTTCAGGCAATTTAGCAGGAGATTTCGATGTTTGGAATCTCGATTATATTTATTTAAATGAAGGAAATACGCCAGTCAATACACAAGATAATGAATATGATTCTTATGAAGATAGAACCTTCTCAAGAAAAGCATCGACTCCCTTCGCTAGCTATTATGCACTACCGCTCCATCATTTGGAAGCAGATTGGTTAGAAGAAAACCTTCATACTTCAGATTTTATTTATAATAACTTATGGGCGGGAAATGCTAATAATTTCTCATTTGGTACTGAGTTCTTTAGTATCGTATATGACACCCTTAAGCCACAAAATATTATTGATTCTTTAGATGTAGATGGTGTGTTTTTAACTGATTTACAAGACACAGCCCGTTTTACTTACCAAGTCAAAAACAAAACAAATTTCATCAACCATTTGATGAGCGAAAAAGAAACAGAAGATTCGGTCTATCTTAATTATCAATTTAACTTAGGGACAAATGATAGCCTATTTTTTGAAACTATAAATGGGGTTGCCCAATATTATCCTGAATTAAGTTTTAGAGAAAATGACACCATCTCTACCACTATCCCATTGCATGATTATTACGCCTATGATGATGGAAGTGCTGAATCTAGAATCCAATTAAACTCTAGAAATTACTTATTGGCTCAAGGCTTTGAAATGATAGGTGAACGTTACTTAACAGGAATTGAAATTTATGCTCCAAATATTGCTCAAAATTCATCCACCCAAAATATCACATTATTAGTGTGGAATAATCTTACCGCTAACACAAGCGATGTTTTAAGAGCTCAAAATGTATTGATCAATGAAAGTACAAGCATCAACCAATTTCAAAGATTTTCCTTTGACAGACCAGTTTTATTAGATGGTGACTTTTTTATTGGATACAGAGAAGAAAATGATGACCCCATTTCTATAGGATTTGATAAAAACACCAATAGCGCAGATAAGCTTTTCTATAACCAAAGTGGAAGTTGGGAGCCCAATATTGTTTTGGAAGGTAGTATCATGATTCGACCAGTATTTGAAAAAGCAAGAATTACCGTTTCAAATAAAAATGAAATCAATAATGACTGGGATATAAGAGCTTATCCAAATCCTAACAAAGGAAGACTTAAACTAACCGAAAATTGGGATGAAATATCTATTTATGACCTTCAAGGACGCTTGCAATTTCAATCCCACAAAACTGAAAATCAAACCGAAATTGATATAAGCCAATTAAAAAATGATTTATACCTATTGAAAATCAGGAAAGCCAATCAGATCAAGACATTGAAGTTAATGATTAAAAAATAGGGAACTTCCTTAAATTAAACTAGGAAAACAGGTTTGAATCAGAGCATCTGGTAAATGGAAATTTGAACACATTTTCATAATTTCCTCCTTTCTCATTTTTCTAAAAATGCCATTTTACTTACATTTACAACTAAACTAAAACCAAAATTACCCCAAAATGCCAGAACACAAACTGACCGAAACCGCCAAAATTGCAGTTCGATATGTGAACACTACCAACCGATTAATATTTCTAACAGGTAAAGCAGGAAGTGGGAAAACCACCCTATTGCGTTATATAATCAACAATACTTATAAAAATGTAGCCGTTGCCGCTCCAACCGGAATAGCTGCTATAAATGCAAAAGGTGTAACCCTCCACTCTCTACTTCAGCTTCCGTTTGGTACTTTTATACCTGAGGATAATGCAGTTGATTTCTCTAAAACCAGTGAGCAAATTAATACCCCTAAAACATTTCTTCAACAATTTAAAATGTATGGGAATAAACGTCAAATTATTCGCAATTTGGAATTACTGATCATTGATGAAGTCAGTATGCTTAGAGCAGATATTTTGGATTGCATGGACTTAATCTTGCGGATGGTTCGAAAAAATCCTGAGCCTTTTGGAGGTTTACAGATTATGTTTATTGGAGATTTGAACCAACTTCCTCCAGTAATTCGTCAGCATGAGTGGCAATATCTAAATAAATTCTATAATACAGGCTATTTCTTTGAGGCTTTGGCTTTGCAGAAAACTGAGATGGTCTATATAGAACTAGATAAAATCTTTCGTCAATCTGATCCCGAATTCACCTCCATACTTAATCGATTAAGAGATAATCATCTTTCTGAAGCAGATATTGAAAAATTAAATCAGCACTATGAGGAAGGCGTGGAGGAGTCCAAAAAAGATGGTTATATCCACCTTACTACACATAATAGAAAAGCTGATTTACTAAATGAGAAATCATTAAAATTACTGAATACAGCAGAAAGAAGCTACAAAGCTGAAATAGAGGGTGATTTTCCTGAGAATATGTTCCCTTTGCCTGAAAAATTGAACTTCAAAATTGGGGCTCAGGTTATGTTTATTAAAAATGATAGCAGTGGTGAGGCACGATATTTCAATGGAAAAATTGGAGAAATATCCGATATGAATCAGGATACCATTAAAGTAAAACTAAAGGACCCAAAAGATGAAGTAACAGTAGAGCGATATGAATGGATGAATCAAAGATACAGCTTAGATAAATCCACCAATGAGCTTCAGGAAAAATGGCTAGGAACCTTCAAGCAATTCCCTTTAAAATTAGCCTGGGCAATTACAGTACACAAATCTCAAGGTTTAACCTTTGAAAAAGCCATACTAGATTTATCAGATAGCTTTGCACCAGGTCAAATGTATGTAGCACTTTCAAGACTTACCGGTTTAGAAGGGCTTATTCTCTCCAAACCTATTAGCAATATTCCATTTGAATTGGATAAAAGCTTAAAGCAATTTGAGGATAACAAAAAAGCTCCCGAGGTACTTAATCAAAAGCTAGAATCTGATAGAAAATCATTTGTTTTTAATACAATTCGGGAAACATTTGATTTTCAAAGTTTAATGAAAGAGTTAAACATTCATTTAGGTAGTTTTAATAAGGGAGAAAATCGATCGCTTAAGCAACAATTTGCCGATTGGACTAGAGCAAAGAAAGAATTATTAGAAGAAATCAATAAGGTGGGTCTCAAATTTCAAAGCTCTTTAGCCCACTATGAAGCCAAAGAAGAATATTTACCAGAACTAGCTAAAAGGGTTAATAGTGCGGAAGATTATTTCAAACCTAAAGTAAAAGATTTATTTGATGCTTTCAAAGCTCATTTGATTGATACATCTAATCAAAACAAGGTAAAGGCTTATCTAAAAGAATTGGAAAACATAACAGAAATGTTAAAATCCAAGCTTTTGCAAATCAGTAAGACCGCAATGGTGGTTACAGCAGCTGCTGAAAACCGTATCTTAACTAAAAAAGACTTACACAGTTCTTCTACTTTTGAACAGGAGAAAAAGGAATCAAAAAAGAAAAAGAAAGCCAAGAAGGATAAAACCCCAACTGCTGAGATTTCTTATAATCTTTACAAAAAAGGCTTAAGTATAGATGAAATAGCCACAAAAAGGGAATTTGTTTCAGGCACCATCTTAGGACACCTTTCTAAATATATTGAAAGCGGTGAAATTGAAGCTTCTGAATTAATGGATGCCACAAAACTTGATCAAATATGCCAAGTAATGGCTTTAGATGAAGTAAAAGGTAGTGCAGATGTAAAAGCCAAACTAGGAGATGAATTTACTTACAATGAGATTAAGATTGCCTGGGGGCATTTCAGACGGGAAAAAGCCACCTAAATCCCCCAAAAGGGGACTTTGCAGTGTGCGTTTTATAGGTGGAATTAATGGGTGATGGATGTAGTGTTTTGAATGGGTGCTGTGGGCCAAGCCTTGTCAGTACCGTAGGTTGGACATTGAAGCGCTGGAAGTTAGAATTATGAAGCTGAAAGATTAATTAAGAAATAAAGTAGAAATAAACGGAAATAAATTAATTGTCGGATGAAATATCCCCACCTGAAAAACATGACAACTCGTAAACTTGCCAAGCGGTCCACTCAGCTAATCTTACTTTCTAAATAATCAATAACCTTATCTTTGCCCTCAGCTGAAAACCAAACAAATTCGGAATCTCTTTTGAACCAAGTCATTTGTCTTTTAGCGTATCTTCTACTATTTCTTTTCAATAATCTAACAGCCTCTTCCCTATCATAATCTCCATCCAAGAATCCAAATATTTCTGAATAGCCTACAGTTTGTAATGCATTTAAATTTTTATAGGGATAAAGCTTTTCAGCTTCTTCAAATAATCCATCCAATATCATATCATCCATTCTTAAATTAATGCGATCATATAACTCTTCTCTAGGTCGTTCTAATCCGATTTTGATAATATTAAAAGGCCTGTCAATTTCGTTTTTTTGAGCTCTGTAATAGCTCATATTCTTTCCGGTGGCGTGGTAAAGTTCAAGAGCCCTTATTAGCCTTTGAGGATTTTGCTGATCTACAATTTCAAAGTATTCGGGATCGCATTTGATCACTTCCTGTTGCAAAAAATCAATTCCATTTTGCTCAAATTCAAAATTTAATTTCTGTCTGATTTCAGATGGAATCGAAGGCATATCATGAATACCAGCACATAAAGCTTTTACATAAAGCCCTGAACCTCCAACCACAAAAACAATGTCATGCTTTTGAAATAAGTTATCCAGTAAGTATAAAGCATCTTTCTCAAATTGGCCCACATTATATTCATCATGAATACTACGGGAGTTGATAAAATGATGGGGAACTCCGTCCATTTCCTCTTCAGTTGGCTTTGCTGTTCCGATTTCCATTTCTTTATAGAATTGACGGGAGTCAGCTGAAATTATTTCTGTTTGAAAACGTTTAGCCAATTGAATGGAAAAGTCAGTTTTTCCAACGGCAGTAGGTCCTGCCAAAATCACTATGGTTTTTGATTTTTTAGTCAAATTTGATTTTTATTCGATCTTAAAAGCTTAAATTGAGCAGTAAATTTAGATATTTTGGAATTACAAAATTACGATAAAGAACAACTTATAAAAGAAGTAGAGAAATTACGTTTAGCACTCTACCAAAATAAATATTTGCTTAAAAATTCCAGAAATTTTGAAAACAATATGTTTCCTGAAGAAGGAATTGATTTAAGCATGGAGTTTACTGAGGATGGACACATTACAAAAACAAATAAAAACTGGCGTGAGACTCTAGGCTATTCAAGTCAAGATTTAAAGCAGATTTACCTAAGAGACATCATTTTTCCTGACGATTGGAATAGTTTTCAGCATGTTTGCGAAGAAGTCATTAAAAATAAATCACAGGAATTATTAGAGGTAAGGCTAAGCTCAAAAAATAATGATAAAATACATGTAACGGGGATTTTATTAATGAGCTCGAATAAAAGAAATATTGTAGCCAATTTTCAAGATATCACAAATCAAATTCACGCTCAAAAGGCACAAAATTTATTCTATGAAATAACGAATCTAACGCTAAAAACTAGCGATTTAGATAGTTTATTTAAAAGGATACATGAGAAATTGAAGGAAACAATGGAGGCAGATAACTTCTTTATTGCTCAATTCAGATTTGAGAAACAAGAATTATTCTTTCCATATATCCATGATGAGTTTATTCCCAACTCTCCAAAATCAATTTCATTCCCCTATAAAAAAGGATTATGTGAATATATATACCACCACAAAAAGTCGGTAATTCTGAAAGAATCGGACATTATGGATTTGATTTTAGAAGGAAAAATCAATCAATATGGAACTATTCCAAAAGTATTTTTAGGAGTTCCATTTCAAACCGAAAAAGGTACGCCAGGGGTTATTGGGGTACAGAGCTACAAGGATGAAAATGCTTTTCAAGATAGAGATCTAAAATTATTGAATTTCATTTCAAATCAAGTTCTATTATCCGTTGAAAGAAAATTTATTGAGGAAAAAATTGGCACACAAGCTGCAAGGCTTCAATCCATTTTCAACAGTAGTAATCATATCATATGGTCTATTGACAAAGACTATATTCTAACTTCCTTTAATCAAAACTTTGAGTACGAGTTTTTAAAATATTTCAACTTTAAACCCAAAGTAAATACAGATTTAAGAGGTAGAAATATTTCATCCTTTTTTCCTATAGGGACTTTTGATTTTTGGGGTGAGAAGTTTGAAAAGTGTCTAAAAGGTGAAACATTAAATTTTGAAATAGAATTCAATAACCCACAAGATGAGGCTATCATTTGGAAAGAAATATTTTTAAACCCTATCCATACAGAAAGTGGAGAAATTACCGGACTCTCGGGGATTGCTCATGATATTACGGAGAAGAAAATTAATGCACTTAACATCCAAAAAAGTGAATTTAAATTTCGAAACATATTTGAATCATTTCAAGATATATATTTCAACTGTCGCTTTAATGGAGAAATCATTCTCATAAGTCCTTCTGTAAAAGAAAATATTGGATATGAACAGGATGAAGTAACAGGTAATAATATCACCAATTATTATCTCTACACTAAAAAAACGAAGGATTTATTAAAAAAATTAGTTTCCAGAAGGAAGGTTCAAAACTTTGAAGCCACTTTAATTACGAGAGATGGAAGATTAGTAAACTGCATTTGCAACGTTCGATTAGTAAGAGATAAGGACAGTCGAGAAGTTACAATAGAAGGAGTTGCACGTGATATAACCAAATTAAAACAAGCCAATAGGGAATTATTGCATGCTAAAAATGTGGCTGAAAATTCCCTGAAAGTAAAAGAACAATTTCTGGCAAATATGAGTCATGAAATTCGAACCCCAATGAATGGCGTGATCGGCATGGTTGATTTATTATCTCAAACTCAGCTTAATCCTGAGCAGATGAATTTTGTTCAAACGATCAAAAAATCATCTGAAACCTTGCTGACTATCCTTAATGACATTCTGGATTTAAGTAAAATAGAGGCCGGGAAAATGAAAATCCAGCCACATGTAACAGAGGTCAAATCTATTTTTGAAAAGGTATTGAACCTTTTCAGCCAACAAGCCAAGCAAAAATCAATTGATTTGAATTTTAAAATTGATAATGATATTCCTCAATACCTTAAAATTGATGAAACTCGTATCATTCAAATTGTTTCTAATCTTACTTCCAATGCCTTAAAATTCACTGAAAAAAATGGAAATGTATTATTACACATATCCAAAGAAATTAAAGATAATCTATATAGAATTGCAGTTGAAGATACTGGTATAGGGATTTCGGAAAACGATCAGCAAAAATTATTTAAATTATTCACACAAGTGGATAATTCGAGCACTAAGGCCTTTAGCGGTACAGGTTTAGGACTTGCCATTTCAAAACAATTAAGCAGTCTGATGGGTGGCCAGATTGGCGTAAGCTCTGAACCTGATGAAGGCAGTGTTTTTTGGTTTACTTTAATAGGCGAAAATGCTTCAAAAGCTGAAATTGAAGAATATGAAAAAATTAAACAAAAAGTACCGAAAAGTCATAAACTAAAATTTGAGAGTGAGAATGCACCTTATATTTTGATTGTAGATGACAACACCATTAACCGTCAGGTAGCTAGTCAAATATTAATGAAATCAGGTTTTAAAACAGATTTAGCATTTAGTGGATCAACTGCTATTGAGAAGGTTAAAAATAATGAGTACGATTTGATTTTTATGGATATCCAGATGCCTGTTATGGATGGGGTAACTGCAACCAGAGAAATTAAGAAGCTACCCAAGAAGACCCCTCCTATCATAGCCATGACAGCATATTCAATGAAAGAAGATCGTCAGAGATTTTTGGATATGGGTATGGATGACTATTTAGCCAAACCAATAGTTTCAAGTAAATTATTAGAAATCATCCAACAAAACCTACCTGAATTCGAAGTTGAGGAAAACCATGATAATAATATCAGGCTTAAAGAAAAAAATGGAAAGGATTTGGAGCTAATTGACGAATCTACCTTACAACAACTTAGTAAATATGCAGACAAATTAACTATCAAATCATTCTTTGAAGAATTTGAAATTGAAGCAAAAAGTTTGATATTAGAAAGCATAAATGCTGAAAAGACTTCGGACATAGATAAAATAATGAGTAATTTGCATACATTAAAGGGAAATGCAGGTACTCTTGGAATTCGTTCATTGGAGCAGCAGGCAAAAAAAATAGAAGCCGATTTGAAAAACCGAAAAACTGAAAACCTAATAAATAACCTAAATCATTTATTAGATAATTTTAATAAATTTACAGATAATTATCAGTCAATATTAAAATAAGATGGCAGAAACTAAAAAAGTACTTATTGCAGAAGACAGCTCGGTAATCCAAAACCTTACCAAGAAAATTCTAATGATGCAGAATTATAGCATTCATTCAGCTAAAAATGGAGAACAAGTTCTAAAAGCTTTAGAAACAGATTCATTTGATATCATTTTAATGGACATTAATATGCCTAAAATGGATGGAATGGAATGTACAAGAGCTATCAGAGCCTTAGATGATAAGGAAAAATCTGCAATCCCAATTATAGCAATAACCGGTAATGCGAAGAATTACAGTATAGAAGATTTCAAAGAGGCTGGTATTAATGAATACTTGCAAAAGCCGCTTAATTTTGATCAATTGGTGGAAACTGTTAAAAAATTAACCCATTAATCGAATTCTTTTTAGCATTTGGCCGAACAAAATTTTAACTATCAGATAATACCAAACAAATAGAAAGTTTGTGTAGTTAATTTAAAAATTCCTTAATATGCAAATAAAGTACACAAAGTCGTTCCTTAATAAACTTGAAGATGTATTCGCTGAATCTGATTATATTTTACGTTATGAAAAAGGAAATTTCAAATCAGGATATTGTGTACTGAAAGATCAAAGAATTGTGATCATAAATAAATTCTTTGACACTGAGGGTAAAATCAATTGCCTAGTAGATATCTTAAAAAACATTGAATTGGATACTAAAACGCTAGGTGATAAAAACAAAAATTTCTATTTAGAATTACAACAAACAGAACTAGCACTTTGAAGGTAACATTTCTAGGAACAGGAACATCGCAGGGAGTTCCCGTAATTGCATGCGATTGTGAAGTATGTAAATCACTCGATTACCGGGACAAAAGAACAAGAACTAGTATCCATATTCAAGTAGATGGGAAAAGTATTGTATTTGACACAGGTCCTGACTTCAGGGAGCAAATGCTAAGAGAAAGAATAAATCATCTCGATGCAGTAATCTACACACATGAACACAAAGATCATACAGCTGGATTGGATGATGTTCGTTCCTACAATTTCAAGCAGGATATGGATATGCCAGTTTACGGCAGAAAACCCGTCTTAGAGCAAATCCAAAGAGAATTCGCCTATATTTTTGCTGTTAATAAATATCCCGGTATACCAAAAGTTAAACTTTACGAAATAGAAAATAAGCCTTTTCAAGTTGAAGGAATTGATATCCTACCAGTTGATGTATGGCATTATAAATTACAGGTTTTTGGATATAGAATTAAAGATTTTACCTATATCACCGATGTTAATTTCATCCCAGATGAGGAAAAAGATAAAATAAGAGGCAGCAAAGTATTAGTTTTAAGTGCTTTGCAAAAGAATTCACATCTCTCCCATTTTAATTTAGAACAGGCAATTGATATGGTGAGAGAATTGAAAATTCCTCAAGCTTATTTTATCCATATGGGTCATAGGATGGGATTACATAGAAATATAGAGGAAGAATTGCCTGAAGGCATGGAATTAGCCTATGATGGACTTCAAATAGAACTTTGAGATGCATAATAACTATTATGTATTCCGACTATTGTCAACAGAACTAAATGCTGAAATAAGTGGAAGTGAATTATCAGCTTGCTTTAGCCAAAGCAAGGATGAACTGATCTTAGGCTTAAATTTATCAAATGAAATTTTTTACATAAAAGCATCCTTACTACCAGAGTTTTCATGCTTAAGCTTTCCTAATCAATTTGCCAGAACTAAAAGCAATAGCATCGATTTATTTACTGATTTTATTGGTAGAAAGCTAACACAAATTCAACAATTCACAAACGAAAGATGTTTTGCTCTACATTTTGAAGAAGGTTGGTCTTTACTTTTCAAAATGCATGGAAATCGCTCAAATATTATTGGTTACAAAGCCAATAAAGCTGTAGAGCTTTTTAGAAATAGCTTCCCGCAGGATTGGGAGTTGGAGCTGAATGAACTGGATAGACCTATTGATCAAAGTGAAGAGGCTTTTTTTAATTATGAGGGTAATTACCAAAAGCTATTTCCGACATTTGGTAAACTGATTAAACAATATTTTAGCAGTATAAATCTTCAGGGAAAATCACTGGAGGAACAATGGGAAATCATTTCCTTAGTAGAATCAGAAATAAGAAAACCAAATGGCTTTTATACCATTTTATGGAATGATGAAATTCATTTTTCCTTATTGAGAATAGGTGAAATCATAAAAGAAGAGCAAAGCTGTATTGAGGGCATTACCCAATTTTATTATACCTATTCGAAAGAAAACTTTATCCGAAAGGAAAAGAAACGCCTTTCAAAGCAATTAGAAAAGCAGCGTTATCAGGCTATAAACTATATTAAAAAATCAAATCAAAAGCTTGAAGAAGTATTAGAAAAACCAGGTTACAATCAGCTAGCTGATATTTTAATGGCCAATATGCATCAAATTCCACCTCATGCCAAAGAAGTAGAACTATTCAATTTTTATACTAATGAGAATATTAAAATCGCATTGAAATCTCATTTAAGCCCGCAAAAAAACGCAGAAAACCTTTACCGAAAATCAAAAAATCAAAAAATTGAACTAGAACAACTAGAGTCTTCTATAAAACAAAAAGAGCAAGAATTGCAAGAAGCAGAAAGCAAACTTGCTGAAATTGAAGCAGCAGAAGATATCAAAGAAATAAAAAAACTGATTAAGCAAAACCCTGTAAAAGAAAGAGCGCAGGTAGAATTAAAAGTACCTTATAAAAAATTTGAGTATGGTGGATTTACTATTTTAGTGGGTAAAGGCGCCAGAGAAAATGATGAGCTAACTCTAAAATATGCCAAGAAAAATGACCTATGGTTGCACGCCAAGGATGTTACAGGTTCTCATGTGGTGTTGAAACAACAAAGCAGTAAACCATTTCCTCAAGATGTTGTAGAAAAAGCCGCTCAAGCTGCAGCTTTTTACTCTAAAAGAAAATCAGATAGCTTAAGTCCTGTAATTGTTACTCCAAAGAAATTTGTAAGAAAACCGAAAGGACTACCACCAGGGATGGTACATGTTGACAAGGAAGATACTATTCTAGTGAAGCCTGAGGCTTGGTGGACAAGCCCCATTTAATTCACCAAATGGGGATAGTAGAAACAGTATTATTGAAGGTCTATAACTTGAGATAACAAATCGACTAATCAATTATTTACAAATAAAAAAAGGCAATGCTTATGAAAGCACTGCCTTAAACGACCTATTAAAACTTATCACTATAAAACTATTCTTTTCTAATATTAATAGCTAATACATCATCTTTAGTATCAAAACCAAAATCTTGGTATATCTTCTTCACATGGTGATTATAGTCAAGCATAGAAGTAGAATCAGCTTCTCCTGATACCAATATCAAACTTTCAGCACTAGGCTTTTGAATGGCTAAATTCAAATCAATCAATTCAAAAACTTCTCTTACGTTCTGCTTTTCCCATTCAACACCCATAAAAAAATAATAACCGGCTGCACCATCAGTAACATAAACCATTTGGTTAAAAGCTGCATCTGCTAAAAGATTTAATTCTTCAGTACTAACTTTAGGGATAATAATATCAAAATCATAATCAGCAAGTTGTATTACCATTGAATTATTAATTCTATCTACATCATTTCCTAATAAAGTACTTTGTGCATTTGCTTTCAATGTTAATCCAAATAAGGTAATCAAGACGATGAGGCCTATTAGAACATATTGCTTAACTGGCTTCAGAATGTTTGGATACGTTTTCATGACTTTAAGTTTTAAATCTTATTCAAATGTCTTAAGATTTACACTTTCAAACATGAGGGCAATTCGGAATTTGCATTTAGGTGATTTACTTAGCGGGGTTATAATACTTTCATTTTATTATAACAAAAAAGCATGAATGAGCTGTTTCAAAGTTTATAATCTTTGAATCAGCCACAATAATTTAGGAAAATTAATTTTCCATTATCCTCAATTTAGCAAAAGTCAGCAATAGTGTTTTCTCACCGAAATTTTCAAATTCTATGGTAGCTTTTCTATTAGCACCCTCCACATCCATTTTCTTTACTTCTCCAAACCCAAACTTTGGATGTTCTACTTTCATTCCCGTATCCAAACTGCGAGTATCGCTTGGGGCAAAATCAGGAGATGGCGTATGCAATTTTTTACCTGGCGGCACTGCTTTTCTTTCAGTTTTTCTTTGGGCTACCAAATTTTTGGCATAAACACTGCTGCCACTACCGTTATTCAGATTACCCATGGGTTCAGAACGATTAAACTTTCTATCTACTTTTATATAAGTAGGGTCAATCTCCTCAATAAACCTGCTTGGTTCACAATTTTTCAATCTCCCAAAGCGGTAACGAGTTAAGGCATAACTTAAGGTAACTTTCTCCATCGCTCGAGTTAAGGCCACATAAAACAACCTTCGCTCTTCTTCCAAATCGGCACGACTATTTAACATCATCTGAGAAGGGAATAAATCCTCCTCCATCCCGACTATAAACACATGCTTGAATTCCAATCCTTTGGCAGAGTGGATGGTCATCAAATTCACATGATCATTATTACTATCCTTATCTTCATTATCTGCATCCGTCAATAAAGCTACATCAGCAATAAAAGCTTCTAGAGATTTATCTTCTTGTTGTTCATCATCCACAAACTCCTTAATGGCGTTTAGCAATTCCTGTACGTTTTCATAGCGGTTTAATCCTTCTATGGTTTTATCATCGTACAATTCCTTTAGTAAACCACTTTGTTTAGCGATAAATGCTGCAGTATCATAAGCATCAGCTCGCGCTATCCTGATTTTGAATGATTTAATCAGAGTAACAAAATTATCCACTGCATTCGCAGCTCGGTTTGGTAGTATTCGCTGACTCTTTTGCAATACATCCCAGATTCCCAAATCATTTTCAAAAGCAGAAACTACTATTTTATCTACCGAAGAAGCCCCAATTCCCCTTTTGGGTAAATTGATAATCCTCCTGAAAGATTGCTCATCGTTATGGTTGATAGTAAATCTTAGGTATGCTAATAAATCCTTGATTTCCTTTCTTTGATAAAAAGATAAACCACCATAAATTCGGTATGGAATATTGCTTTTTCTTAAAGCCTCCTCCATCGCTCTGGATTGGCTATTGGTTCGGTAGAGAATAGCAAAATCCTTGTTTTCAAGCTTTTTGTTATTCTTATCCTCAAAAATGGAAGAAGCCACTAGCCTGCCCTCTTCATTGTCCGAAGTGGATTTTATCAAATGCACCAATTCGCCATCGTCATTTTGCGTCCAGACATTTTTTTTAAGCTGGGCTGCATTTTTTAGGATAACAGAATTAGCCGCGTTTACAATATTCTGAGTGCTTCTATAATTTTGCTCCAACTTGATCACCCTCAAATCAGGATAATCTTTTTCGAAATTCAATATATTTTGAATGTTGGCTCCACGAAATGCGTAAATACTTTGTGCATCATCCCCGACCACACATATATTTTGATGAACAGCTGAAAGTCTTTTAGTAATCAGGTATTGCGAAATATTAGTATCCTGAAACTCATCTATCATCACGTACTTAAATCTCTGCTGATATTTGTTCAATACATCCAGATGATCACGAAATAAAACGTTCGTATTGAAGAGCAAATCATCAAAGTCCATAGCTCCCGAGCGAAAACAACGTTGAACATATTCTTTATAGATAGCGCCCATTTTAGGTTTTTGAGCCTGCTCATCTTCAGAAACATAAACTGAATTATTCATGTAATTCTGCCAGGAAACCAGATTATTCTTAGCACCTGAAATTCTAGAATAAACTACATTTTGTTTATATACCTTGTCATCTAACCCCATTTCTCGTACAATTGCCCTAATCAGAGATTTGGAATCTTCGGTATCGTAAATGGTAAAGTTGCTTGGGTAGCCTAATTTATCCGCTTCAGCTCTTAAAATTCTGGCAAAGACAGAGTGGAAAGTTCCCATCCATAAATTACGGGCATCAGTACCTACTATCTTTTCAATTCTTTCTCGCATTTCCTTGGCTGCCTTATTGGTAAAGGTCAAAGCCAAAATACTGAAAGGATCAACATTTTTAACGGTAATCAGGTGAGCGATGCGGTAGGTCAGCACTCGTGTTTTCCCGGAACCAGCACCAGCAATGATCATGGTGGGGCCTTCCAAATTCTCAACTCCTTCTCTCTGCGGGGGATTTAAATGACTTAAATAATCCATAAGGCAAATTTATAATCTAATTGCCAAGGAGCATCGAAAAGAGAGAGGAAATATTGAAAATATTTTGGAGGTTACGCAGTGTCAAAAATTTTTTGATAAAGCTTAGAGGCTAGAAATGGGATTCATAATTACTTTAAAGATTAGCTGAAGAACATTCATTTATGGCCAAAATGTTGTAATATTTTTATTAAATTGATCTAAATTAACCAAGTTTGAATAAGCTCTATAAATATAATCCATTGTTCTTGTGGTTTAAAAACCCTAAAACTGAGAAAAAATTCAATCTCAGTAGCTTCAAGGAAGATTTGTATGCTCTCCGCTTTGTCATTATTTTGGGTACAGCACTAAGTATTATATTCATTTTTGTAGATGTATTTAGATATAAAGCTGATATTGTATCAATCACCTTTCGCGGTGGAATGGCACTCATTCTAATGATATTAGGTGGATTAACTTTTCTTTTTAAAAAGGAAAAATACAAATTCACACAATATATGGGAATTATGATAGCCTTGTTCGTATCCTCAATTTTCTTTTTACATTACCATTTTAATGATGATCCGGCTTTTGATATTTTCCTTTCTAATATCTTAATGGTATTAATTTTTATCATTTCCACTATTATGGGCATGCGTTTTCGCTATGCTTTACTTGTTAATAGTATCAACTTTATAGGATACATCATATATATCGAAAATATTAATTATTCAGTGATTGCAGAAAGGCAGATTTCACAGCTTTTTGTAATTTATATGGTTGGAATCTTGGCTTCCTATCTCTTAGATAGGCAGAAAATGACTTCATTTATCCACAAAAATGAATTGGACTTAGAGGTTCAAAAGGTCGAGGAACTCAACAAAGTAAAAAACAAACTTTTCTCAATCATATCTCATGATTTAAGAGGACCCATTATTTCTTTAAAGGGTATCTTAAGTTTATATAAAAAGGGAGGAATAAGTGAAGATGAATTTAAGCAGCTGACCCATAATTTAGAAAATGAATTTAATAGTTCTTCCTATTTATTAGATAATCTTTTAGCATGGTCAAAAAGCCAAATGCAAGGCTTAGAAATCAAGAAAACGACTATTAATCTACACGAAGAATTATTCATTATAAAAAAATTATTTGAGTCACAGCTTAAGGCCAAAAAAATTGACCTTGTAATTTCGAAGACCGATAATGAAAACATACTTGTAGATAAAGAAAGCATACAAATTGTATTCCGTAATATTATTTCAAACGCCATTAAATTCACTCCACTTGGAGGTAAAATCTCTATCTCATCCAAAAAACATAATGACGAAATGATTAAGCTTGAAATAACAGATTCAGGCATAGGTATACCTCCTGAAAAATTGCAGCAGCTATTTGAAATAAGCAAAGACACTTTGATTGGAAGCTCCTCTTCCAATGGAGCAGGTATAGGTTTATTGTTAGTAAAAGAGTTTATAGAACTCAATAATGGTCAAGTTACTGTTGACAGTGTTTTAGGAAAAGGCACTTCCTTTAGAGTCTTATTACCCACTAAGTAGGCAGCGGAACTTTTTCACTTAAAATAGCTTTATTAAAAATCATTTCAATTCTATTGAGGCAAATCCACCAATTAAAATTAATTTTGCAATATGATATTAGTAGGCAATGCAGTCATCACTGATGACATTAAGGATAAAAATTTTGTTTGTAACATTGAAAAATGCAAAGGTGCGTGTTGTGTAGAAGGCGATTTGGGAGCTCCACTAACGGACGAGGAATTACCCATAATGAAGGAAATCTATCCGAAAGTAAAGCCGTATTTATCGGCAGAAGGCATTAAAGCCATAGAAGAGCAAGGTGAATATATTGAAGATTGGGAAGGAGATTTTAGCACTACTACCATTAATGAAAAGGAATGTGCTTATGCTGTGTATGATGAAAAAAACATCTTAAAATGTGGCATCGAACAAGCTCATAACGATGGGAAAATTGATTTCCTAAAACCCATTTCCTGTCATTTATATCCTATCCGTATTACCAAATATGATGAATATGATGCCCTAAATTACGACAGATGGGAAATTTGTGATCCTGCATGTGAATTTGGTGAAAAACTTGGAGTTCCTTTATATAAATTTCTAAAAGATGCTCTTATTAGAAATTACAGTAAAGATTGGTATGAAGAACTGGTAAAGGAAATTGAATCTGATAATAAAAATAGCTAAGGTTTAAGATTGGGCAATGTAACTGTAAATGTTGTCCCCTTTTCTACCACAGAATCTACTTTTATTTCGCCATTAACCTTTTGAATGGTTTCTTTAACGATATAAAGCCCAATTCCAGTTCCTTTACTATTATTAGAAGCTCTAAAGAACATTTCAAAAATTTTCTCTAGATATTGATCTTGTATACCTAAACCATTATCGGAAACGATAACAGTAGCTTTCTCTGAATCTGCCTTAACTCTTATTTTAACATAAGGATTATTGATAAATGGATTGAAATACCTAATAGCATTGGATATGAGGTTATTGAAAATAACTTTCAGCCTTCTTTTATCTGAATAAAATTGAATATTGGCATCAATTTCTATCTGCTTTTCTATCTTATCATAATTTTCTAAATATTGATAATTGTCTAAGGTTTCTTGCACTAATTCCTTAAAATCTATGTGCTCAGCTTGTACATCCTGTCTTGCATTCCGAGATAGGTCTACAATATCCTTGATAAAGTCATCCAATTTATTGATGCTTTTATCAACTAAATCTAAATAATTAGCTAATTTATCTTTATCGTTTTCCCTTTTAGCTAAATTAATCAAGCCTTTTACTGAACTGAGCGGAGCTTTCAAATCATGGGAAGCACTATATACAAAGCTATCTAGTTCGGTATTTAATTTCTTTAATTCTCTATTTTGTTTTTTGAGTTTCCCTTGAGCACTTTTTATACCAGTAACATCACGAATTGCTCCATCAAAATATTTAGTACCTTGCCCATCCTCGCTGATCATACTGCTGATAAGCCCCGTAAAAACAACTCCATTTTTCTTTCTGAATTGTACTTCTAAATTTGTTACTTCCTTTTTTTCAATTAATAGTTTTCCTAATCTTTCTCTATCATCTGGATTGGCATATAAACTATTAAGTCTGGCATGATGATAAAGCTCATCCTTTGAATCAAATCCAAACATCTTTACAAATGCCTCATTTACAAAAATCAATCCTTTTTCATGTGAACTTCTATATATAGCTTCGGATATATTTTTGTTAACGGATGCTATTATACGCTCATTATTTTTTATCCGCTCCTGAGCTTCATAACTTTCTGTAATATCTTTAGTCAAACAAGCTACTCCCCTAATATCTTTATTTAGAATTACAGGGAAAATCTTTGAATCTACTACTTTAATTATCTTATCATTCTCTTTATAAAAATCTCTATAATTTTCTTCTTTTCCATTCAAGGCCACATTAATTCGATCAATAGTTTTCTCATAATTACTTGCTAGTTCTGTTTGATCTAATACATTCATTCCTACCTCAGGATTAATGCCATATTGTGCCTTCACATGATTATAAAAGCTACTATTGAAAGCCATCAGATTAAATTCAGAATCTATCATCCAAACCATGGAATCGAGACTATCAAAAATGGCTCTTAAACTAGCTTCCTGATGCAAAACCTCTCCCACTTGAAATTGCAGCTTCTTTTGAAAATCACCTTTCAGCTCATCATATTCTTTATTGAGCTCCTTAAAATCTGTGATAATTGTATTAATTAAGCCAAAAAAAGGTTTTAAGCTTACATCATCTGTTTTTATTAAATTAGTACCTTTTCCATTCCAACTTAGATCAGTCAATACATCAATGACAATTTTTTCTTGAAAATTGAAATCTATATTTTGTTCCGGTACTTGAGACCTTAAATACTTAATTTCATCAATTAATTCCTGTCTGGAAAGAGAGCTAAGCTCATCATTGGAATCCAATTCTGAATTCATTCCATTTACAGCACAATCAATTGCAATGCTAGGCTTTTTTACTTTCTCAACACCTTCTAGATGTTCAGGTTTATGCAATTGATACATATCCATAATTACTTTTCCTATTCCTTGATAGATAAAATAGATTTTGAGCCAATATTTCCTAAAAGATAAATCGAAAAAATGAATTTCATTTCTGACAGAAGCCGGGATATTATGTAATTGGGTAGCATCCATGATAAATGTCAATTTCTGATCCTTATTATTAAGGGCTACCTTTTGTAGATTTCTAAAAAATAACTGAGATTTTTGAGCATCAGCCTCGCCAATTGAAATAACATACAAAGTTTTATTTTCTATCAATAGATAATAACATTTGTAATCATTGAATTTAGTAATATTCAGATTTTCCAAAAGCTCATAATTGAGGTTTTGATCATCTAATATGTTGGTTATTTGCTCTAAATATCCCGTATTCAATTCAACAGCGCTTTATAAGATTTTGTAATACATAAACATATGGAAAAATTCTTATCAGAAAATTGTTCGAACGCTTCAATTATAGTTAATGTAGGATATAATAAAAATTAAATTAAAAATTTAGTATTTATGAAAATTTCTAATTCATAAATCAGCTTTTTGCAAAAAATAAAAGCCTAAATTAAATTAATAATTTAGGCTTCCTTTACTAATAAAATTTGAAAAATTATTTCTGAAATCCTCTTAATTTTATCTCTGTAAGCTTTCTTTTAGTGTCCATAGGGAAGTCTCCTTTCATCATCCAGTCATAATAGCCTGATTCTTTCTTCATCACTTCTTCTACAGGAGTTCCTTTGTGTTTTCCAAAATTAAAAACCTCTACTCCATCATCATTGAAAACAAATCTGCCAGCTAAATCCACCATATTATCATTGGTAATTTGATGTAAGATTTGAACATTATTTTCAATTGTACCAAGCACCTTACCCTTTAAGTCTCTTAAACTTTCACCTTCATACCTTTTGATTTGTGCATCCAAAACTTCAAGAGTGGCAAGAGTATCAGCTTCAGCAGAATGTGCATCAACTAATTCTTTCCCACAATAAAATTTATAAGCTGCAGTTAAAGTTCGTTTTTCCATCATGTGGAAAATCTTTTGAGCATCCAGTAATTTTCTCTTAGAAATGTCAAAGTCAACATCCGCTCTCAAAAACTCTTCTACTAGTACCGGCACATCAAATTTCAATATATTAAAACCAGCCAAGTCGCAACCGTGCAAAAATGCAGACAACTCTTTGGCAACCGCTTTAAAAATAGGTTTATCTTTTACATCCTTATCATATATACCATGGATCAAACTGCTTTCAAGAGGAATAGGCCTCTCAGGGTTTACTCTTTCCGTATTTTTGATGACCTCTCCATCCGGCATTACTTTAACAAAAGAATATTCTACTATTCTATCGCTGACTATATTGGTACCGGTGGTTTCAAGGTCAAATATGACCAATGGATTTTTGAGTTTTAAAAACATATATTATTTAACTAAATTTTGAGCGATTTCTTTTAAATCTAATTTTCCAAAATGACCTGAGCTTAGAAATGCAAAAGTGGAAACCTTTCCTTTTTGGTTGTCCATAGCATTTCGCAATTCGTTTTCATTTTCAAAAAATTGCAATTCAGGCTTATTGAAAGCTTCTTTAATGCTTGCTTCATTTAGTCTATTGCCTCCTTCAATTTTAAGATTTTCAGGGTTAATATAAACAAATGCAACATCAGCATGCTTTAAGGTGTCATTATATTCTTTAAGAAATTCTATATCCAGGCTACTGAAAGTATGTAATTCATAAGCTATACAAATTTTACCTTGAGTAAATTGATGGTGTAAAGCATTGACAGTAGCTTTCAATTTTGATGGGGCATGAGCATAATCTTTATACACTCTTACTCCATTATTTTCAGCTAGCAATTCCAATCTGTTTTTTGCACCTTTAAAAGAAGTAATAGCCTTATAAAATTTATCAGCAGGAACGCCTATGAGATCGCAAACTTCTTGGGCTGCTTTTATATTTTGCAGATTATGTTTTCCAAAAACATTGATTTTTACTTTACCATGATCTTTAGTTTTTAGAAAGGTTTCCCCATCCTTAATTTCAGCCTCATGAGCAGAATAAGAGATTTTACGAACATCTTCCCGGTCTTTAGCACCTACTATATTGGCTAAATTATCTTCCTCACAGTAAATCAAGGACCCTGCTTTTGGTGTCTTATCAGCAAAAAGATCAAATTGCTTGGTATAATCCTCAAAAGTTGGAAATACATTTTTATGATCCCATTTGATACCTGAAATCACCCCGATATGATGATCATATTTCAAAAATTTCGGCTGTGGATCTAATTTTGAAGCTAAATATTCATCTCCTTCAATAATGATAATAGCGGCATCTGAAATTTGAACAGTCAGATCAAAGCCTTCAATTTCTGCACCTACTAAATAATCAAATGTTTTACCAGCCGATTTTAAGACATGCATAATCATAGCCGTAATGGAACTTTTTCCATGACTTCCTCCAATTATGATTCTCTGTTTATTAGCAGATACTTCTCTAATAAATTCAGGGAAAGAGAAAATACGCAAACCTAACTCCTGAGCTTTCTTCAATTCAGGATTATCTGCTTTGGCATGCATCCCTAAAATAACCGCATCTAAATCCTTATGGAGTTGGTCAGGATTCCATCCAATTGAAGGGGTTAAGCCAGCTGCTTTTAGTTTTCCGGCTGCTGGTTCGTAAATTTCATCGTCAGAACCCGTTACTTTAATATTTCTTTTTTGAAGGGCTAAAGCGAGATTATGCATCACGCTACCGCCTATCGCTATAAAATGTACTTGTTTAATATGATTTAAATCCATTGAGTTTGTATTAGATTATCCAAAAATAGAATAAAGTTTATGCTGTGGCAAATTATCTTAAGATTTTAGATGTTGATAAGCTGTGGATAAGTTGTCCAAAACTTGATCGGTTTTTGCTAAAGATAAAAGAAATAATAATTTAGATTTGTTAGCTTTTGAAATTTCAAAAAAAGTAGGGGAACATATGGAATCAAAAAAATCATCCGCATTGAGAATAGGTCAGAAAAACAAAAAGCTTGATATAAGCGATAATATGGGGAAAATGCCCCCTCAGGCGGTTGAATTAGAAGAGGTAGTCTTGGGTGCTTTAATGTTAGAGAAAGATGCTTTAACTAATGTTATTGATATTTTAAAACCTGAAAGTTTCTATCGAGAAGCACACGAAGAAATTTATAAAGCCATCGTTCAACTTTTCAACAATTCGGAACCCGTTGATTTAATGACGGTTACGAATCAGTTGAGAAAAAATGGAAAATTAGATTTAATTGGAGGTGCTTATTACATTACTTCCCTTACTTCCAGAGTAAACTCCGCTGCTAATATTGAATACCATGCTCGGATAATAGCCGAACAGGCAATTAAAAGACAACTCATTAAAATTTCCAGAGAAATTCAAGAAGATGCATATGAAGACACCACAGATGTTTTCGATTTATTGGACAGAACAGAGCAGGAATTATTCGATGTAACCAACTCCAACATCAAAAAGAATTATGCGGATATGTCTTCTTTAATGAAGCAAGCGTTTGTGGAATTAGAGGAAAGAAGAAATCATACTGATGGCTTAACAGGTGTTCCTACTGGTTTCTCTGCCCTTGACCGAGTAACTTCGGGATGGCAGAAATCAGATATGGTGATTATAGCTGCAAGGCCGGGTATGGGAAAAACTGCATTTATAGTTTCAGCGCTTAGAAATGCCGCTGTGGACTTCAAACAGCCTGTTGCTATCTTCTCTTTGGAGATGTCTTCTGTGCAGTTGGTGAACAGATTGATTTCTTCTGAAGCGGAATTGGATTCTGAAAAAATTAAAAAAGGAGATTTAAAGGATTACGAATGGCAACAGTTGGTGCATAAAACAGCCGCTTTAACGGAAGCCCCAATTTTTATTGATGACACCCCTGCCCTATCCATTTTGGAATTAAGAGCAAAATGTAGAAGATTAAAACAACAACATGACATTCAATTAGTGGTAATTGATTATTTGCAATTAATGTCTGGCGATACTTCTAAATCAGGTGGCGGAGGTGGCAACCGTGAACAAGAAATTGCCTCTATTTCTCGATCTTTAAAGAATATAGCTAAAGAACTAAACGTACCAGTGATCGCACTTTCTCAGTTAAGTCGTGCCGTAGAAACTCGTGGCGGTGATAAACGACCTCAACTTTCCGATTTGAGGGAATCTGGTTCAATAGAGCAGGATGCTGATATGGTGATGTTTCTCTACCGACCAGAATATTATGGCATTACAGAAGACGAAAATGGTATGTCAACAACCAATGTAGGGGAAGTAATTATAGCAAAACATAGAAACGGTTCATTGGATACAGTTCCATTGAAATTTATTGGTCGATTTACTAAGTTTTCGGACCTTGACGCACCAGGGAGTGATAGCGGAGTTCCAGGATATGGAACTACTTTCCCTTCTCAGGCTGGAGTACCTTCTGATTTTGATGCGCCTAGTGCCGTTACATTACCAAGCAAAGCAACAGGAAAGGATAGTCCTCAGGATTCGGATGAGGCTCCATTTTAAAATTGTTATATCTGCTTGTTAATAGACATTTATCAGCAAATCTTATGACTGATTCTTGAAAAAACAAGCTCTTTTCTAATCAAATCAAGTAAATATGAAAGCACTGATTATAGCAGATAATAATCAATTAAAATTTATAGATAAAGAAATTCCAACACCAAAAGAAAATGAGGTTTTGGTCAAAATAAACGCGGTTGCACTCAACCACCGAGACCAATTTATAAGAGAAGGGAAATATCCGGGAATCAGACATGGAACTATTTTAGGATCAGATGCTTGCGGAACAGTTTTAGAAACCGGAGATCAAGTTGATTTGGTTTGGAAAAACAAAGAAGTATTAATTAATCCGAACGTAGATTGGGGTGAAAATCCAAAAGTTCAATCGCCTAAATATCATATTATTGGAACTCCTTCAGATGGAGTATTTTGTGAATATGTTACCATTGATGCTGAAAAAATAGCTGAAAAGCCTGCTCATTTAAGTGCTGAAGCTGGCGCAGCACTTCCTTTGGGTGGCATGACGGCCTATAGAGCATTATTTCAACACGGAAAATGCCAAAATGCTGAAAATGTATTGATTTCAGGAGTGGGAGGTGGCGTAGCTCAGTTTGCCTTCCAATTTGCTTTGGCAAAAGGAGCGAATGTTTATGTGACCTCCAGTGATGAATCCAAAAGAACGAAATCCATTGAATTGGGAGCAAAAGACGCTTTTAATTATAAAGAAGAAAATTGGGTAAAAAAGGCTAAAGAAGTATCTGATGGATTTGATTTGGTAATTGACAGTGCGGCCGGTGACGGAATAAATGACCTTATAAAATTAATGAAACCAGCAGGCAGGATTGTTTTTTATGGAGCTACTCAAGGCAAACCGCAAAATCTGGACGTACACCGCATGTTCTGGAACCAAATCACTTTGCAAGGCAGCACAATGGCGAATGATGATGAATTTAAAGCGATGATTGCTTATGTGAAGAAAAATAGAATAGAGCCTATTATTGATTCTGTTCGCCCATTTGATGAAATTGTGGATGCATTTGATAAGATGAAAGATGGCAAGCAGTTTGGAAAGTTGGTGGCTAGACTTTAATAACCATTCGAATCTGCCCACAAACCTTAAAACAAGAAGTAATATAAAAAATTAGAATAAGGACATAAGCCATTTCTAAAAGCTGCTTGAGTGCAAATAAAAATACTTTTATGGGGATACTATTTACTTTCTTTCTAGTTTTTCTGTCGTTAACATTTGATGAGTGCCCGCCTGGAACCATAAAAGTTAATAATTATTATGTGGATAAAACTGAGATTTTAAACATTCACTACCTTGAATTTATCAATGATAAAAAAATACAAGTAGACTCTATTGAAATTAAAACATTTATTCCTGATGGCTTAAAATCATTACCATTAAATAAAGAAAACTGGTACAAGCCTGTGGTTATGATATCCTATGAACAGGCTATTGCATATTGCGAATGGAGATCAAAAGTTGTAAGTGAAAAGTTAAATAAGAAAATAACTTATAGACTTCCAACAAAGGCTGAATGGAAAGATATAGCAACTCAGATTTATAGTGATAGACATACCAAAAAGGACATTAAAATAACAAAAAGAAAATTAGCCTGGTACAAGGTCACCCCAATCGTTTTAGAAAGTAAATCCAGGGATGCAAAAAATACCAATAGAGTATTTAATATGTTTGATAATGTATCTGAAATGACATCTGAAAAAGGCATAGCTATTGGACCCAATAATACAAATTTGAATAAATGGGAATCAGAATTTAACCAAATAGTAAAATATAAATCCAAACAACCCTATATAGGATTTAGATGTATAGCCGAATTTCAAGAGGAATAAAACGATAAATCTGAAATTCTAAATTTCATTAACTAAAAATACTTTTTTCATCTAATTTTTACCATCATAAAAAGCTTTGCCATCACGCTCACTTTTTAGATAATTATTATACCCTTCATGGCTACTAGAATTAAAACCATAAAGCAAAGGATAACAAGAATTGACAACTAGTCGAAATTTTAGATTCCAATCAAAAATTAATCATTACTACATTTTGTGTCCTAAAATTGATTCATAATACTCTATTTTTATTCCTTTCTTTTATTAATGACAATCCATAAAACCATTATGCTTAGGATAGCTGCAAAAAAACACCAAACTGAAACGACAAATTGTGAATAGAATATTTCTGTAAGAACATACGCCAGAAGTATTGCCCCCCCGAGAATCCACATTTTTCTATTTCTTGAGATAAATGGAGGCAAGGCCGTTGCAGCCAAATATAAAATCCCGCCAATCAAACTAAATTGCGTTAGGTATTCTTGATTATATGAAATATGATGCCCAAGGATTTCGGCTTCTATTTGATTTGTAAAAAGATAATATGCCATTATAGAAGCCACAACCACCCCCACTCCAATTAATGATTTACCTAGAATATTTCTTATACCTTCCTGTTTTTCAAATTTATAAATAGAAAAAGGCACCCAGACGGGCCAGAGTACTTGTGCAAAGAAAATAAAAGCATGAGCTAATATTCCTTTTATACCAGCATAATCAGGATTAGTAAGTGATAGCCAAACAAAGCCTTCTGCAAATTGCTGTAAGCCAAAAAATAATGGGATGCTAGCAAATGGCAACTCTGATGTCTTTGTAGCCTTATTTAGGGAAGCAACTCCTACAGCAGACAAAACTGCTCCTGCTGCAAAACTCGCACTAGCTGAAAAACACATACTCGAATGTTTAAATTACAAAAAGCGATATTGCTTTTTAGGCTAAAATTTTCATTGAGAATTGATGCTTCTCAGCATTTTAACAAGAAAATGTTATAGTTCGAAGGTAATAAAATATTACTGATAGATTTTCATAGTTAATTAAATTTAGGTCCTAAATACTTTATGAGGATCTAGTAAAAATAGCTTTTGAAACTATTATTTAGTATATTAACATAAATCAGTTATTTCAATACACCATTTCTTTAACAAGAAAAAATATCTAATAAAAGCTTTTAAATATTCATATAAGCTTTGTACCTAATTTTTAAGCATGTAACTCAATCCCATTCACATAACTCTTTTATCTCCCGTAGCTAAGGAAAAATTATATATAAAATACATGGTCAGCCTAAGATGTAAATTATTAGTGCAAGAAGAACTCAAAATTTTAGACATCTGACATTTAGTGGTTGAACTAGGCGCAGTTGAGCTGTTGCAAGATATATCTCAAAAACAGAGAGATCTGCTGAGAAAAAATCTTCTTAAATCAGGATTGGAATTATTAGATGACAAAAAGAGTATCCTAGTTGAGAAAATAAAGAATGCTATTATAGAAATGATTCATTTTTCTGATGAACAGCTCAAAGTGAATTATTCAGATTACCTAAGTGAAAAGCTTGATTACGATTATACTTATCTTTCCAACCTTTTCACTGAGGTTAAAGGAATCACTATACAACAGTTTGTAATTATACATAAAATAGAAAAAGCTAAGGAGCTTATACTATATGAAGAGCTTAATACATCAGAAATAGCCTATATGCTGCACTATAGTAGTGTACAATATTTTTCCAATCAGTTCAAAAAAATTACAGGCCTTACCCCTTCTTTTTACAAAAAATTGAAAGAAAAGAGAAAAGGAAATCTCGAGGATATGTAAGCATTTAAAAAAATAGCCAGTAAGCTTATTAGCCGTTCTAATACCCTTCAATAAACATCCCTTCAGATCACTTCAGAACCAACATCAGTGATTTATGTAAACATCTTGATTTAAAGTGTAAAACTTTACGATGCTTAATAGTCTAATATTGTATCATCATTAAACAATTGATGATACCTGACTGTCGCAGGAATAAAAGATAGGGCGAATCCGAAAAGCCTATAGAGTAGGGCAATAGTAACAAGGAACTAATGAGAAAAATTAGCATTACAATTTTAATAACTTTTTTTGCATTTGCTTATGGCAGTGCGCAAGATTATAATACGGGTATAGGCCTTAGAGGAGGATTTGCAAATGGTATCACCATTAAGCATTTCGTTTCTGACAAAGCCGCTTTTGAAGGCATAATTGCAAGTCGCTGGAGAGGCGTAGAATTAACCGCACTTTATGAAATCCACGGTAGAGCTTTTGATACTGATCGATTAAACTGGTACGCTGGCTTTGGTGGTCACGTAGGTTTTTGGGATGGTAATGATACAAGATGGGGTGATGATAGATCATATACAGTAATTGGTATTGATGGGATTTTAGGATTAGAATATAACTTCTTGGAGATCCCTATTAATTTAAGTGTTGACTGGAAACCAGCTTTTAACCTTTTCGGGTACTCAGGCTTTTGGGCCGATGGAGGCGCACTGTCTATCCGATACATTTTTTAATTCATAACGATACATTCACAATTATTAATTAGTACACTTTTTAAACAGAAAAACATGAAATTAATAAAAAATATTCCATTTTTTGCAATCGCGATTACCATGCTAATGGTAAGTTGTAAGGACAAAGATAATAATGACCCAACACCTACTGAAGATGCAGCTCCTACCGTAGTTTCAACTATGCCGGAGAATAACGACACTGATGTTGCTCGTAACAATTCAATAGTTATCAACTTTAGTGAAGAAATGGATCCGTCCACGGTAAATAATTCTACTTTTACAGTAGAGCAAGGTACTGCTGATATAAGTGGTAATGTGGTATATTCAGGTGTTGAAGCTACTTTTACTCCATCAGTTGTTTTTGATGCTGCAAGTGAATATACTGCTACAATCTCTACCACTGCGAAAAGTCAAAAAGGCGTAAACCTTGAAGAAAACTATGAGTGGAATTTCACTACTAGTGGATCAACTACCAGCATAGATGGAATTGATCTTGGATCTTCTGGAAATTATGTGATACTTGGTAAAACAGCTATCAATAACAGTGGTACATCAGCTATTACTGGTGATTTAGGTCTTAGTCCTGCGGCAACATCTTATATTACAGGTTTAGCATTAACTGATTTTACAGGATATGCAACTTCTGCACAGGTGACTGGGCAGGTATTTGCTTCAGATATGGCTGACCCAACTCCTATGAATCTTACTACTTCAGTTGAGAACATGATAACAGCTTACAATAATGCTGCTGGTAGATCAGAGACAGATTTCTTAGAGTTAGGTGCAGGAAACATAGGTGGAAAAACATTGACCTCAGGTGTTTATAAATGGACAAATACAGTCACTATCCCTTCTGATGTTACGATATCAGGAAGTTCAACTGATGTTTGGATTTTCCAAATTGCAGAAGACCTTACAATGAGCTCTGCAACTAATATTATCTTAACCGGTGGTGCTCAAGCGAAAAACATTTATTGGCAAGTTGCTGGCCAGGCTACATTAGGCACTACAGCACATTTTGAAGGTATTATTCTATCGATGACAGGTATTACTTTACAAACTGGTGCTTCAATTAATGGTCGTGCATTAGCACAAACAGCTGTAATCCTTGATGGAAATGCAGTGACTCAGCCTGCTGATTAAAAAATAAAATTAATTACATTTAAAAAAGGGGGTGTCCGAAAAGTCGAGACACCTCCTTTTTTTTATTAATCAAATTAAGAGATGAATACTACTGAACTAGAAAAATCAGTAACAAATATTAGCATGGAGGTAATAGAATAAATGCCAAATTCTGTAACTATACAAACGACATTAAAAAATCAACTGGGACTATTAGTGTGTTGTTATTTGACAGTGGCGAGGGATTATCAGTAAAGATATTGCCTTTTGATTTATATGTGAAAATCATTGATGGACAAGTAGAAATTGTTGTTGGTGATGAATCCTTTATTCTGAAAACCGGTCAATCGATTATAATTCCAGCACATAAATTGAACAAAATTGTAGCAAATAGGCGGTTCAAATTAATTTCGACTATCATTAAGAGTGGGTGTGAAAAAAAAGATTATAATAATGCCTCAATACAACATTTGAAAAAAATAAAGAGGGAGCCTTTCATTTTTAGAAATTCATTTATTCATTATATAAATTTCCGTAACTTGTTTCCAATGTGATCATCATTTCGAATCTTATTTATCAATCATATAACCTCCGCAAACAATATGAGGATAGCTTTTTTGATAATCGTACTTTTGCATGGGCTTTTACATCTTCTTGGTTTTGTAAAAGGGTTTGGGTTAAAAGAAGTAAAGAATTTGACAATGTCCATCTCTAAACCAATGGGACTAATATGGTTGGCAGCAACTATTCTCTTTATTCTTTATGGCATTTCCTACTTACTAAATAATAAGTACTCTTGGTTCCTGGGTATTTTGGCTGTTTTAATTTCCCAACTCCTCATTATAATCTTTTGGAAGGATGCCAGATTCGGGACACTACCCAATGTTATTATTTTGATTGTTTCAATTATATCCTATGGCCATTTCAGTTTTCAAAAAATGACAGCCTTAGAATCAAATACTCTATTATCCCAAAGTAAGAATTCTAAATCAAGACAACTAACTGAAAGCGATATAAAGGAATTACCTGAACCTATAAAATTGTGGTTGAAAAATTCGGGTGTAATCGGAAAACCATTTATCACAAAAGGAAAGGTCATTCAAGAAGCTAAAATGAAAATGAATCCGGAACAAGAAAATTGGCTTGATGCAACTGCCATCCAATACTCAACTATCGATATACCTGGCTTTATATGGACAGTAGATGTTAAAATGAATCCCTTAATTAACTTCCAAGGAAGAGATAAATATATTGATGGTAAGGGAGAAATGTTAATTAAACTATATTCTTTACTAAATGTAGTCAATGAGAAAGGTGAGAAGCTGAACGAAGGAACCTTGCAGCGATATTTAGGAGAAATGGTCTGGTTTCCTTCCTTAGCACTCAGTAACTACATTAGTTGGGAACCCATAAATGACACTACCGCAAAAGCAACTATGGATTTTAAAGGGACAAAAGCTTCTGGGATATTTTATTTTAACTCAGAAGGGGACTTTATCAAGTTTTCCGCTGATCGTTTTAAAGGCAATGCCAAGGATTCTAAACGATATGAATGGATACTCACTGTAGAAGACTATAATACTTTCGAAGGAATAAAAGTACCTTCCAAAATGAATGCAACTTGGAGACTAGAAAATATGGATTGGAATTGGCTGAAACTAGAAATCATAGACATAAAGTACAATGAAAATGTAGATCCTTAACTAGCTTTCATCTTTAAAGAATTTCTACTAAATGTAATTTTGAAAAATGGTGATCTAAAACAAAGAAAAGCCGGATCGCTAAATCCGGCTTTCTTAACCTAAACCAAAACTACTCACTATGAAAAACTAAATACTAAACTTTATCAACCACCAATTTATAACTAGGGACTTCTATTACATTAACATCAATAATTTTATCGGCATTTTTAAGCAATCTTCTGCAATCAGGACTTAAATGTTTCAAATGCACTTTTTTCCCCACTTTCAAGTATCTTTCTGTAATTTTATTCAAAGCCTCAATGGCTGACATATCCACTACCCTACTCTCTTGAAAATCTATAATAACCTCCTCAGGATCATTCATCACATCGAATTTATCGTTGAAAGCAGCAACCGAACCAAAAAATAAGGGACCGTAAATCTCATAATGCTTTACACCTTCAGCATCAACACTCTTTCTAGCTCGAATTCTTTTCGCATTGTCCCATGCAAATACTAATGCTGCAATGATCACTCCTACAATTACGGCTAATGCCAAATTATGCAGGACAATGGTCACCAAAGTCACCAAAACCATCACCAAGATATCCGACTTAGGCATTTTATTAAGAGTCTTTAAACTCGCCCACTCAAATGTCCCGATAGCCACCATGATCATCAAACCAGTTAAAGCCGCCATAGGGACTAATTCGATATAGGAAGAACCAAACATGATGAAGACCAACAACATCACTGCTGCTACAATCCCTGACAATCTGGCTCTGGCTCCATTAGAAATGTTAATTAAACTTTGACCTAGCATAGCACAACCACCCATTCCAGAAAATAAGCCGGAAAGAATATTAGCTGTTCCCTGTGCTACTGCCTCTTTATTGCCACGACCTCTGGTCTCAGTAATCTCGTCAATGATATTAAGTGTCAAAAGACTTTCGATCAAGCCAACCGCTGCCATAATCGCTGAATAAGGTAAGATTATCATCAGCGTTTCCCATTTAAATGGGATGTTTGGAATATGAAATGGAGGAAAACCACCCTTAATGGAAGCTACATCTCCTACTGTTCGTGTATCAATCCCAAAATAAACCACAACACCAAAAACTGTTAAGATAGCAACCAGCGATGAAGGAACCACTTTTGTCAACTTAGGTAAACCCCAAACAATTAACATAGTACCAAATACAAGGGCTAACAAAATATATAAAGGCTCACCAGTTAACCAATTCCCTGCTGCATCTTTGAATTGAGCTAATTGAGAAGTGAAAATAATAACAGCCAATCCATTCACAAATCCAAAAATGACTGGATGTGGAACCAGACGCATAAATTTACCTAACTTAAAGAATCCAGCCGCGACTTGAATTAAGCCAGACAGAATTACTGCTGCTAATACATATTCAACACCATATTGCTGGGCTAATGCTACAATTACCACCGCAATTGCTCCAGTAGCACCTGATATCATGCCTGGCCGACCACCCAAAATAGCCGTAACCAAACCCATGACAAAAGCAGCGTATAAACCTGTTAAAGGAGACAATCCAGCTACAAATGCAAAAGCAACAGCTTCAGGAATTAAAGCCATAGCAACAGTCACCCCCGAAAGGACTTCAGTTTTGTAATCTACTTTTTGTGTAAGGTCAAATAATTTAAAGTATTGCTTCATGCGCTCAAATTTGGCTTCTTCTTATTTAGATGAATGGCCGTCTCCCAAATGAGCGCGCAAAGGTAGGAGTTTATTTTTTAAAAATAAATTATATGAAAAAAATTCTTAAGTCTTGATGATAGAACTACCTACTGTGATTAATAGACAGTTGACAATAAACAATTGACAATAAGGTCAGTTCAAAGCTATTTAGGGTTGGACAAGAGTCTAGAATCTTGGTTCTAGACTCTTGATGCTTAAAAATCAAACTTTCTCTAAAGCCTGTTCAATATCCCAAATTAAATCTTTGGCATCTTCTACCCCTACCGATATTCTTACCAGCTTAGAAGTGATGTTTATTTTATTTCTTAATTCTTCATTCACATCAGAGTGCGTCATAGTTGCCGGATGTTCAGCTAAGGATTCTGTACTTCCTAAACTAACCGCTAGTTTTATCAACTTAGTACTGTTTAAGAACTTAAATGCTTCTTTTTCGCCACCTATTATATCAAAAGCTAACATGGCTCCATTAGAACTACATTGCTTTTTGAAAATTTCGTACTGTTTGCCGTCTTCTGGCTTTAAGTTTCCTAAATAATAAACTTTCTCCACTTTCGGATGAGTATTTAAGAAATTAGCAACCTCCTCAGCATTAGCAGCTTGTTTCTCCATTCGGACTTTAAGAGTTTCCAAACTTCTCATCAATAACCATCCTGTATGAGGACCAGCCATATTTCCCATGAAAGTTCTAAAACCCTTCACTCTTTTAATTAAATCAGCAGCTCCTAAACAAGCGCCCGCTACCAAATCACTGTGTCCGCCAATGTATTTGGTGGCTGAATAAATCACTAAATCAGCTCCTAATTGTAATGGATGTTGCCAAACTGGCCCCATATAAGTATTATCTACTCCTATGTAAACGGGTTCTTCTTCTGTTTGCAATTCGTTTGCAATCTCTCTAAACATCCCAATATCTACCAAAGCATTGGTGGGATTGGCAGGAGTTTCCAAATAAATGAAACGAACTTTATCTTTCATTCCGCTGGCTTCAAGTTCCTGCATTACCTCAGCTTTATCCTGATAAGGGTTCACTCCTACCGATTGAATGCCCCATTTTGGCAAAACATGATTGATAAAATGGTCTGTTCCACCGTATACTGGTACAGAATGCAGAAGAACATCTCCTGGATTTAAGAATTCCATTAGCATACTACTGATGGCTCCCATCCCACTTTCAAAAATAGCGGCATCTTGAGCTCCATCCCAAAGACATAATCTATCTTCAGTAATTTGGAGATTAGGATTGTTCAAACGGCTGTATATCAAACCTAATTCCTCCTCATCAGACTTTTCTCGCTTTCCGTAAGCTACTTCAAAAAATGCTTTGCCATCTTCTGCCTTTTTAAAAGCGAAAGTTGAAGTCTGAAAAATAGGACATTTGATGGCTCCTTCTGATAATTCAGGCTTGTAACCAAAAGACATCATTAGACTCTCAGGTGAAAAAGAATGTTCGCTCATAATTTCTATTATTTTTTATAAAATTAGAAAATAATTCTTACATAATACATATTAAAGAAAATAAAACTATATTTATGAGTTTTAAAGACAAATAATCTTTTAGAGCCCCTTTAAATCTATTAAAATGGAAAATAATTCTACTATTCGCTTAGATTCGATCGATATTCAAATCATAAAGCTCTTGCAAAAGAATGCCCGCATTACCAATAAAGAGCTGGCCGCACAGCTTGATTTAACCATTACGCCTATTTATGAAAGGGTAAAGAGGTTGGAAAAAACGGGCGTAATTGGGCAATATGTAGCACTGATTGATGCAGATAAAACTGGGAAAGGTTTAATGGCACTTTGTATGTTGAGACTTGAAAAACATACTAAAGATAAATTGGCTCAGTTCGAAGCACATGTAGCGCAAATTCCAGAAGTTACGGAATGTTATCACTTAGCTGGACAATATGATTATCATCTGAAGATTTTGGTAAAAGATATGAATGCATTCCAGGATTTTATAGTCAATAAACTCTCCACCAATGAAAATCTAGCTAATATCCAAAGCTCCTTTGTGATGAAAAAAATAACGGATACAACGGCTGTGCCTTTGGGGTGATATGGTATAAATAATATATAATTTAAATACGAGCTATGAAGCTTACACTAGCTCTCCAGAATAAGGTCGCTCCTACGGAGCTTGGGTTTTTGCTTAACCTTCTGAGCTACTATAAGTTCACCTACGGTGCTTTGGTAGACAAAAATTGTACTTAAAAATGGAATGTTCATGCTGATCTGGTGTGATCTTCCCAGCTCGTACCTCATATCAATATCTCAAATAGTGCTGTGCTGCAACTTAAGCACGAGCTAAGAAGCTCGCGCTAGCTTTCCAGTTTTAAAAATAGCATAACAATGGTTTCAAGCATCAAAGATTTTTAACACTAACTCCACCTACAAGTCCCAGAGGGACGACCTTATGGTAATTCCATAAATAGCTGAAAACAAAAGCTCCGGAGGAGCGACCTTATCAGTAGATGTATCATGTTCAAACATCCTCCCCCTCCACTAGTTACCAATACTATGAAATACCTATTACTTTTTACAATCTTAATCTTTCAGATGAATTGCTCCCAAGCTCAAATGAAAAGTTTAGATGATTTCCAATGGAAAAACAGACTTCTGATAATTTACTCAGTTAATCAGAAATCTACTCAATTAGAAGGACATCTAGCTAAAATCAATCAAAACAAGGAGGGATATAAAGAACGGGACTTGAAAGTTATCATCCTTATAAATCACAAGGTTGAAATCTGGAATTCTAATGAAAATCATAATCTCCAATTCAATAAAATCATAAAAGAGTTGAATATTGAAGAGACCCAGCCCTATCAAAACTTATTGATTGGAAAAGATGGAGGGGTGAAGTTAAGAAGCAACTCTCCTATCTCTAATGAGAAATTATTTAGAACTATTGATGCTATGCCCATGAGGCAAAGGGAAATGAGGGATGGGAATTAATCAATCCTGTCAGGTTTCTCAAAACCTGACAGGATTTTCAGAGTAGCTTCTATTTCAACCTCTCTTTAATATCTAATTTATACTTTCTTGCAGTATCAGTAGCTATATCATACCCAGCATCGGCATGTCTGATCACACCTATTCCCGGATCATTTCGTAACACTCTTTTTAGCCTCTTCTCAGCATCATCTGTTCCATCAGCCACTATCACCATACCGGCATGAATGGAATAACCCATCCCCACTCCACCGCCATGATGCAAGGAAACCCAACTGGCGCCACCTGCGGTATTCACCAACGCGTTTAACAATGGCCAGTCCGCAACGGCATCAGAACCATCTAACATGGCTTCAGTCTCTCTATTTGGAGATGCCACAGAACCCGTATCCAAATGATCTCTACCAATCACTATTGGGGCTTTTACTTTTCCTTCTTTCACTAATTTATTGAAGGCCAGTCCAGCTTTTTCTCTTTCTCCTTGTCCTAACCAGCAAATTCTTGAAGGCAATCCTTGAAAAGCAATTCTCTCTTGTGCCATATCCATCCAGCGCATTAAGGATTCATTTTCTGGAAATAATTCTTTTATCACTCTATCAGTTTCAGCTATATCGGCTGGATCACCTGAAAGTGCTGCCCAACGGAATGGTCCTTTACCCTCACAGAAAAGTGGACGAATATAGGCCGGGACAAATCCAGGAAAATCAAAAGCATTTTTCAAACCTTTCTCCTGGGCTCTTGCTCTTAGGTTATTTCCATAATCAAAAGTAATCGCTCCTGACTTTTGTAATTCCAACATCAGTTCTACATGTCGGTACATGGATTCATAAGACATCTCCACATATTTATCAGGATTTTCTTCCCTTAATACATTAGATTCTTCCAAACTGATTTGATGCGGCACATAACCAATTAAAGGATCATGCGCAGAAGTTTGATCAGTCAATACATCAGGAATAACATTTCTTTCTTTCAATCTTTCCAAAAGGTGAACAGCATTGCATGGCACTCCGATAGAAACTCTTTCCTGATTCTCTTTAGCTTCCAAAGCTCTATCAATTGCAGCATCCATATCTTCTATGGATTCATCCAGATATTTGGTTTTGATTCTCTTATCAATTCTCCATTGCTCAACTTCTGCTACTAGGCAAACTCCATCGTTCATGGTTACAGCCAAAGGTTGAGCTCCTCCCATACCGCCTAATCCTGCAGTAACGGTCAAAGTACCTTTCAAACTTCCATTGAAATCTTTATTGGCTATAGCTGAAAAGGTTTCATAAGTTCCTTGTACAATTCCTTGCGAACCAATGTAAATCCAGCTTCCAGCAGTCATCTGACCATACATCATCAAACCTTTCTTCTCCAGCTCGTCAAAATGTTTCCAATTGGCCCAGTTGGGTACTAATTGGGAGTTAGAAATCAAAACCATAGGTGCATCCTTATGAGTTTGTAAAATTCCAACAGGCTTGCCAGATTGTACGATTAAAGTTTCGTCCTCTTCTAAATCCTTTAAGGCTTTAATGATTAAATCCAGCGATTCAAAATTTCGAGCAGCCTTTCCTCTTCCACCATATACAATTAATTCTTCCGGTTTTTCTGCCACTTCCGGGTCGAGATTATTCAACAACATACGAAGTGCTGCTTCTTGCACCCAGCCTTTGCAATTAAGTTGAGTTCCTGTTGGCGTTTTATAAGTTTCGGGATTATATTTTTTTGTAGTTTCCATAGCTAATAGTTCTGTTCAATCTTTCCAACTGTGAAATAGCAGTAATTTCAACAAAAAGGCAAGTTAGAAATGAATGTATTTAATATTATCCTTAGGATTGGGCTTGGTTTTCTTTTTGATAAAGTGGTTTTCCGACCTTTATACATAAAGATTTAAATCAAGCCATGCCTATCCATGGCTGGTGGCATACCTGCCAATTGCTGAAATGTAATCTTGAGAACCTTATTGATTTAACATATGGTTAAAATGGAATGATCAAAATATCTTTATATTAATAAAAGTGACCTCTACTTTCTAAAAGGTGTCAAAATATCTTTTAAAACTCTTTATTAAATGATACAAAGTCCATAATTACTAAAAAAATCTCATCCGTGCGTCATTCCTGTGAAGACAGGAATCTTTTGATTTTAATCTATGATTAAAATATTTATAGATATTTCGCAAACGACTTTTGTGCAACTATTTGTGGGGCTTGAGTAGGTTTTGGCTACTTCATATTATTGAAACTTCGTTTCAATAGGACAAGATCCCTTTCTTCAAAGGGATGACGTTCTAATCTGGTTCTGTAGAAGTAGAATAACGAAAGTGTATCTCTCTTAAGAAATATCTTCCCTATCCACCTCTAATTCCACATAAGCCTTATCACATAAAGCCCCAATGGGAGGTTGCATTTTGTTCACTCGAACTAATACTTTTAAAGCAGATTTATTTTCGGTAAGAATTTTCTTTCCGATATGAAAAGCTAGAGTTTCTAATAATTTTAGAGGCTTTTTCATCACCTCTTCAGTAATTTTATAAAGCGTTTCGTAATTTAAAGTGCTTTCCAGGTTATCATCCATTTGTTCAAATTCGGTTTCCACCACCAAATCAACAGTATAATGATTACCTAGCTTATTCTCCTCCACATAATAGCCGTGATAGCCATAAAAAGCCATACCGGATAGTGCTACTTTTCCCTTCATAAAATGGTTATTGAAAATGTTTAATCAGCAGTTATTTCATCAAAAAACGAAGTGTCTTCTCCCCCATCTTCTTTCTTTTCCTTTTTCTCTTTAGCTGTTCCCTCTTGCTTTGGCGTATTTTCTGCTTTAGGCGGTTTTGCTGCTGGCTCATGCTCTATTGGCTTGGACTTAAGTTCTTCCAATTCATAGCCATCTGCATTTTGAATTTTCTTAACCGCTTTTCTGGCTCTTTTAAGGTGGGTTTCAATATCCACATGCTGCATGCGGTCTTCAATTTTCTTCACCTTATCATTCAAACCTGTACTTAAATTTTTGAGCTCCTCAGCCACATTATCTCGATGATTTTCCAATAGTTTGAATCCTTCAGCTACTTCTTTTAGCTCATCTTCCATTTCTTCCAAAATGGTTTGTGCCTTATGATTGGCATCTTCTACTATGTCTTTGGCTCTTTGCTGTGCATCTGACAATAATTTATCAGCCTTCATTTGCGTTTCTTTCAAATGTAGTTCAGCTGTTCTATTGGCTTGAGTAATTACATTAGCACCTGTATCTTCTGCAGTTTTTAAGGTTTTATAAAGTGAGCTTTCCACCTGACGAAGCTTTTCTACTTCTTTTTCAGCAGCTTCCAGTTTCAATTTTAACTCCTTTTGCATATCCATTTCCCGCTCCCACTCATGAGAAAGAGAAGCTAAAAATGCCTTGACATCATCTTTATCATAGCCTCTAAAGCCTTTTTCAAATTCTTTTTGTCGTATTTCTAAAGGAGTAATCTTCATGTTATTATACTATTGATTTATTAAATAACGCATCCGAGAAGGAATTGTCTTAATGCTAAGAAAAGTATTTCACTTTTTCAAGATATAAATATACAGCCTTATTTTTTATTATGCATTTGAATATCCCAAATTGATATGGTATGATCATCACTTGCACTTACCAAACGATCCTTAAAATCAGTCCAAAGCAATTTATTTACGGAAGTGGCATGACCTGCATGTCGAGCTTTATCAATCACTTTCAATAATCTAAAAGTTTGTGCATCCCATATTTTAATGCTTTTATCCATGCTGCAAGTTGCAAAATACTTTCCATCTGGTCTAAAACTGATATTGTTGATAGCATACATATGGGCAACGATAGTTTCCAGCAAAAGATAATCACTTTTGACATCCCATATCTTCAAATGGGCATCTCTACCTGAACTCAGTAAAAGATTTCCATCAAATGAGTATTGTAAAGTAAAAACTGAATTATCATGTGCTTTAATCTCTTTTTTTAAACGCCAGTCAGAGGTAGAAATTATCTTAATAGTATTATCACTAAAGCCAATAGCTACTTCTTCCTCATTAGGATGAATAGCTATTGCCCTTGCACTATTATCACTCAATTTCAGTTTAGCAATAGTGCTTAAATCCTTCAAATCAGATAAAATCAATTGCCCATCTGCGCAAGCAGTTAAAATAATATTTCCCACCACTTTGATATCAAAAATAGCACTATCGATGATTTTAGCAGATTTTAGTTCTTGTTTTTCTTCTACGTCCACTAAATGTATACCCTCATAATTTTGACCAACTATCAATTGATTGTTTTCCTTAAGGAAATGAAGTGCATAAACAGAATTCTGTACTTTAGCCACCATAGTTCCCAGTTCCGCATCTTTCAAATCCCAAAGAGCTACAATTCCGTCTCCACCAGCTGAAAAAAAGAGGTTATTTTCACTTGCAGATTCGAGTACATATAAGCAATCTTTGTGTCCGGTTAGGCTTTGAATTTTTTCTACATTAATTTTAGGCATATTGTAAAGTTAAGCGATGGCATTAGAATACATAAAGCAAATCAACGAGAATATTCATTTGGCTGTTTGGAAAATTGAAGAGGATTTGGAATTCTACCTCAAAAATGTCCGATTAAGCCTAATTGATGAGAAAATTTTATTGGAAACTACTCATCCTGAAAAGAAATTGGAATTTATGGCGGGGAGAATGTTATGTAAAACTGTTTTGCAAGAGCTAAAAATTTCTGACCAACCTATTTTCAGAAATGAATATGGAAAACCACAGATTCCTGATTCAGAATATGATATATCGCTATCTCATACAGAAAATTATATTGCGCTTACCATTGGCTATAAATTAGATGTAGGTATAGATATAGAAAAACCTAAACCCAAAATGGCTAAAGTTGCTCCAAGGTTGTATACAGACCAAGAAATGGAGTATTGCCAAGATAATCTTGTTTATTTTTCAAAAGTCTGGTCTGCCAAAGAAGTTTTATATAAGCTTTTTATGAAAAGGGAATTGGACTTTAGAGAACACCTTAGTGTGAAACCAGAAAACAAAGATTGGACGTTGATGACAGGTACTATTCAAAAAGAAAACTTCAATCAAAGCTACCAATTGGCTTTTTATGAGCTGGGAGAGTATTTTATTTGTTTGAATGTGACTTGATGAAACCAACTCTTTAAGGCGCTAAGTTTTCACATTGAAAATTTATGCTTTTCCCTTCCGCTAGCCTCCTGCTAGTGGAAATTACTACTGCCTCTGGCAGACTTTAGCTATGAAATATTACACCTTAATCCTAACGTAGGCTATCAGTTATCCTGTGCCAGAGGCACAAAGTAGCCATCACTAACCAGAGGCTAGCAATAGAATATTCTATATGTAAACAAAATCAAAGCCCTAAAGCATCAAAATCGATCCCACCAGAAACTTCGATTAAGAGCTCTTTAACTTCTTCTGATTTATGGTGCTCTCCTAATTTCTCAAAAGCCATAATGAGATTTCTCAATACTCTTTTGATGATGTCTTCATTTGAGCATGGCTCATAATAAATTGGCTTAGGAGTTAGGTTTAGATTTGCCAAGTAGTTGTCAATGTCTTTTTTGGAGAAAATTAAGCCTCTGTTGAAAGCATTAACATAAAATTGTACTTCCTCACTTTTATAAGTAATGATAAATAGGTTTGGTAAATTCACTCCATAAATAGGTAGTCCAAGCTTTTCAGCAACGAGCATATAAATCACAGAAAGTGAAATAGGATTTCCTTTTTTGCTTTCCAATACTGATTTCAAAAAGGAATTATTAGGGGAATGGAAATTCTTGGTATTGGCCCTAAATTTTAACTTCGTAAAAAGTGCGCCATTTATGATTTTGATTTGGTCATATGGATGTAAATCTTCCTTCAGTTCCACCCAAATATCATAATAGATCTGCTCGATTTCCTTATTCAAATCATTGAGTTCTGTATCTGGATATTGGTACAGAGATATCAACCACATGCCTTCAAGCAAGCTTTCTCCTCCCTTTTCTTTCCACGCTCTAAAGCGTTCTTTCAATTGAGTAAATTGAAGAGTATGAATCATATCTTCAATTTTCCGCTGAATATTGGGATCAAAGCTTTTTTCCCACTGTTCTTCGAGGAAAGGAATTACATCACTGCCTAAAGACATTATTTTCCCTTCCACATGACGATTTACTTCTTCATCCTCATCTTCCAAAAGGGAAACTAATGCTTTAAATTCGTTTTTATCCAATTCCACTTTTCAGTATTTTAGGTTTGAATTACTCCAACATTAAATGGTTTTTCAATGGGTGCGTGATCAGCCGCCTCAATTCCCATAGAAATCACTTTACGAGTTTCTAAAGGATCAATGATTCCATCTACCCAAAGCCTGGAGGCTGCATAATACGGTGAAAGCTCCTCATTGTATTTATCGGTAATGTCTTTCAACATTTTCTCCTGATCTTCATCAGAGATCACCTCTCCTTTTGCCTTTAAAGTAGCTACTTTAATCTGCAATAAAGTTTTAGCTGCTGCAGCTCCACTCATTACAGCAATTTGAGCTGTTGGCCAAGCATAGATCAAACGAGGATCGTAAGCTTTTCCACACATAGCGTAATTCCCGGCACCATATGAATTACCAATTACAATAGTAAATTTCGGAACAACAGAATTAGCCATGGCATTAACCATTTTAGCACCGTCTTTGATAATTCCTCCATGTTCAGATTTACTACCAATCATAAAACCGCTAACATCCTGTAAGAACACTAAAGGGATTTTACGTTGGTTGCAATTCATAATAAAACGAGCCGCTTTATCAGCTGAATCAGAGTAAATCACTCCACCCATCTGCATTTCTCCTTTTTTAGTTTTCACTACCTTTCTTTGGTTGGCTACTATCCCAACTGCCCAGCCATCAATTCTGGCTGTACCGCAGATGATTGATTTACCATAAAGGGCTTTATATTCATCAAATTCTGAATTATCAACCAATCTTTCGATGATGTCTTTAGTATCATATGGTTTTACCCTATCGTTTGGAAGTATGCCGTATATTTCTTTTTCATCCTTAGCGGGAGCGGCAGGCTTTTCTCTGTTAAATCCGGCTTTTTCGAAACTTCCGATTTTATTAAATATTCTTCGGATATCATCTAAGCAGTCCTGGTCCGTTTCGTGTTTATTGTCTGTAACACCTGAGATTTCGCAATGAGTACTTGCTCCGCCTAGTGTTTCATTATCTATAGTCTCTCCAATGGCAGCCTTCACCAAATAAGAACCTGCTAAAAATATGGAACCTGTCTTGTTCACAATCATAGCCTCATCAGCCATTATCGGTAAATAAGCACCTCCTGCAACACAGCTTCCCATTATGGCCGCTACTTGAATAATTCCCATTGAAGACATTTTAGCATTATTTCTAAACTGTCTTCCGAAATGTTCTTTATCAGGAAAAATTTCATTTTGCATAGGTAAGAAAACTCCAGCACTATCTACCAAATAGATAACTGGCAGGCGGTTTTCCATTGCTATTTCCTGTGCTCTTAAATTCTTTTTGGCTGTCATAGGAAACCAAGCTCCTGCTTTAACAGTAGCATCATTTGCTACTATCATCACTTGTCTTCCCTCCACATAACCTATTCCTGTAACTACTCCAGCCGAAGGACATCCACCAACATCCTCATACATTCCATCAGCAGCAAAAGCGCCTACCTCTAAAAATTCAGAACCGTCATCTATTAGATAATCAATACGTTCTCTTGCTGTAAGTTTCCCTTTTGCATGCTGAGAGGCTATTTTTTTTTCACCTCCTCCTAAATATACTTTTTCTAGTTTGTGTTTTAGTTTGTCTACCTCTTGTTTGTTGAGATCTTCGTTTTTATTAAATGCGATATCCATTGAGTCGTTTCCTGGTATATTTAATAATTAATTGAGTGTTTCCGTTTTTCTATTTTTTATCCTTGTCTTTGTCCTTTCTCCCAAACAGTGAGAAGTGAACATATTTTTTAGGTTGATCTTTCATATCAATTAATAGTGCATCTAGATCAACAAGGGTTTGATTGAGATTTAAATATAATGAATCATCATTCAGTAATTTATCAACTGTACCTTCTCCATCTTGCATGGCAGCAACCGTACTATTAATGTTGATTAAAGTAGAGTCTAGTCTATTTACTACTTTAGCCAATTCTAAATTATTAACAGAATCTGCAATTCCATTAGTTTTTTGGAGTAATGCTTTAAGTCCATTTTTTTCATCTGCTAATGTTGCAGATATTTTCTTAAAATCATCAATTACTGAATTAATTGTAGCTTGCTTTTCTGAGATTCTTGCAAGATTTAGAGTGGTAGTTTCTACATTGAGTATAATGTTCTCAATAGTCTTTTCATTCCTATCAATATTAGCTAAAATAGCATTTAAATGTTGTCCTACTGAATCCACAGTTTTCAAAACAGGATAAGCTTGTTCTTGAATTTGAGAAGTTAAGGAAGGTTCAATATCCCCTTTGACCTCACTTCCTTCCGGCAATGGATTTGTTACTTTATTTCTTTGAATAACAATGGTTTGTGAACCCAAAATATCTGAAGCCAAAAGAGCAACGGACTCTTCACCCAGTGTGATATCCTCTCTAACTTCAAAATATACTTTTAACTTATTTTCTTGATCCTGGAGAATTTCTATTTTACTCACTCTCCCAACCGATAATCCACTTAAAAGCACAGGGTTTGAAGCTGTCAATCCATTTACTTGATCATATACTGCATAATACTCGTTGGTGGGATTAAAAAAATCTATCCCCTTAAGAAAGTTAAATCCAAAGTAAAAAATGAATATTGATGTAATGGCCAGAATGGCTACTTTAATTTCTTTAGCTATTTTCAAAGTTGTAAAATTTTAGTTCATTGACTCTATTTCGACCTTATAATCCCGTATTGCACGAAAGATACCAGAAGCTATATACGTTTGACCGAGCTCATCGTTCAAATATCTTTCCTCTTTAGGATTACTAAGAAAGCCGGTTTCTATTAATACACTTGGCATTGAGCTCTTAAATAAGACCACAAAGCCAGCTTGTTTCACTCCTCTACTATGGCGACCTACCCTCTTATCAAACTGATACTCAACCTTTTCAGCTAGCTTTAAACTATTTGACAAATAAGCATTCTGATATAAAGAGAAAAGAATATGTGAAGCTGGATCATTTGGATCAAAACCTTCATATTTTTCTTCATAATTTTCCTCCATCAATATAACGGAGTTTTCTCTTTTAGCAACATTTAAATTAGTTTCTGATTTATGAAGCCCCATGATCCATGTTTCTGTACCGTGAACTTTATCACTATAATCCACCGCATTGCAATGAATGGATATAAATAGGTCGGCACCATTTTTGTTTGCAATGTTCGAACGTTCATCTAGTTCAATAAAATCATCATTAGTTCTCGTGTAAATGACTTCAACATCAGGTAGATATTCTTTAATAATTTCACCTAGTTCTAAGGCTATTTCTAAAGCTATGTCTTTTTCTTTTGACATTACGCCTCGCGTACCACTATCTTTGCCACCGTGTCCGGCATCGATCACAACCTTATCAACTTTATATGATGGTTTGTTAAGATTTGTGAATGAGCCGAGGACCATCAAAAGGGTAAGTGTAAAAAGGATGGTAATATTTTTCACAATCTTTCGGTTGTTAAATTTGAAAAGTATAATTTTACACAAAGATTGCAAAAAAACATCAAATCGGAAAAATCCACAGAATAATTTGAGGCGGTATATATTAAGTATTTTCATAATTGTTGCACCATTTTTCGGTTTTGCTCAAGAATCTGATTCTGTAATTCAGAAATCTGACTCAATAATTGATAGTTCAATAAAAACAGATTCCATATCTTCTACTCTTCCTGACTCTATTAACGTAGCTTCTACCGACTCTGTTAAAAGCAAGAAGAAAGGTGATATAGCTACTACTGTCAATTACAATGCCAAGGACTCTATGAACTTCAACTTGAAAACACAAGACATTATTATGTATAAAAATGCTCATGTGGATTATGGTGATATAGAGTTAGATGCAGATAAAATTAAAGTAAACTACAATACAAAAATTTTAGATGCCAGCGGACTAAAAGATACTGCAAACAAAATAACGGGGAAACCTGTGTTTACTGATAAAGGCCAGGTGTATCAAACGGATCAAATTGTTTATAATTTTGATACCAAAAAAGCCATTATCAAAGGAGTGGTTACCCAACAAGGAGAAGCTTTCATGCATTCAAATTGGACAAAGAAAAATGAAAAAGATGAAATGTTTAGTGACCATGCTCTGTATACTACTTGTAATCTGGAACATCCACACTTTGGAATTTCTGCAAATAAAATCAAACTGATTCCTGGAGATAAAATTTTAGCAGGCCCTTTTAATTTAGAAATCACTGAACTACCAACGCCTTTCTTATTTCCTTTTGGGATGTTTCCAATGCCCAATAATAAGACATCTGGAATATTATTCCCGACTTATGGTGAAGAGAATAGAAGAGGTTTCTTTTTAAGAGACGGGGGATATTATTGGGCTATTAATGAATTTGCTGATATGGCCATTCGCGGGGAAATTTATTCCAAAGGGAGTTATGGTGTTTCTGTAGCTTCAAATTATAAGAAGCGCTACAGTTACAATGGCCAGTTAAGTATTCGATTCAACCAACAGCAAATTGGTGAAACAGAAGCAGACTCAGCAATCTCAAGAGATTTTTGGGTACAATGGTCACACCGCCCGGAATCAAAAGGAACAGGTCGATTTTCAGCCTCAGTAAATGGTGGTACTTCTTCATTCAATCAAAATAACCCTACTCAGGATTATCAACAACAGGTAAATGCGAATTTCAACTCCAATATATCCTATTCTAATGTAATTCAAGGTACTCCCTTCAATTACGCTATTAGTGCAAGGCACAATCAAAATATCAGAACTAATGAAATTGACATTCTATTGCCAGAAGTAGCTTTAAACATGAACAGACAATATCCTTTTAAGGCTGTAAATGTAAAAGGCTTGGATTGGTTATCTAAGATGAACTACTCGTATAACTTTACCTCAACCAATAGAATTACTAATAATATCGGAAGAGTAGGGCCAGAAGCCACAAAGGATAGTATAGCAGATTTTAGTCAAGAAAATCTTCCTTACTTATTAGAAAGAGCAAATAATGGAGGTCGTCACAGGGTTCCAGTTTCCACCTCATTTAACCTTTTGAAATTCATTACAGCTAGTCCTAGTTTTAATTATGATGAAGTTTGGTATTTAAGAGAATTAAATCATCGATATAGCGACTCATTAAATACTGTTGTTATTGATACTGTAAATACCTTTAGTAGGTCATCATCTTATAGTGCGGGAATTGGCTTTACCACTCGACTTTATGGCACAATCTATCCAAAAAATGGTCCTGTAAAAGCAGTACGTCATATCATGACCCCATCCGTTAATTTAAACTGGAGACCGGATTTTGGGGAAGAGGAATATGGAATCTATAAAGAAGTGCAAACGGATTCTTTAGGAAATACTAGAATATTCTCAAAATATGAAGGATTTGTCTATGGTAGCCCGGGAAGAGGTAAATCAGGAACAATCGGAATATCATTAGCCAATACCATAGAAATGAAGGTTAAAAAGAAAAATGACACTTCTGACCTGCCAACTAAAGTAAAAATATTTGATAACCTTTCATTTTCAACAAGTTATAATGTTATAGCAGATTCTTTTCGTCTTGCTCCAATTTCAATCAATGCCAGAACCAATCTCTTCAATGGTAAATTAGATGTTAACCTTCAAACAGGAATAGACCCATATGTTATGGTTTTGGATAGTATTAACATCCGAGAGAATGGGACTGAACAAGTGTATCAAAGAAGAATAGACCAATATGCTTGGGAAGCCGGAAAAGGAATAGGTCGATTAACGACTGCAAATATTGCATTATCAACTAATTTAAACCCTGCAGGAAAAAAGAGTGATGATAAAAACAGGAATAACCTAGAAGATCAAGCAAGGCAAGCCGGGGCTTCTGAGGATCAAGTCCAAGCACTTGCTAATAACCCTGATATGTATGTAGATTTTAATGTTCCATGGAATTTGAGAGTTAGATATAACATCAGATGGAGCAAACAAGGTTTTGAGGAAGCTGAAGTTCAACAAACTATGAATTTTAGTGGTGATATCAATTTCACAGAAAATTGGAAAGTTGGATTTACTTCTGGTTACGATTTCCAAAGTCAGGATTTCACACAAACCTCCATCAATATTTTTAGAAACCTTCACTGCTGGCAAATCAATGCAAACTGGGTTCCATTTGGTAGATTTCAGTCTTTCAGTGTAGATATTGGAGTAAAGGCTTCTATACTTCAAGATTTAAAATTGAACAGAAGAAGAAGCTGGTGGGACAACTAAATTAATTAATAATTAGTAATTGAAATGCCTAAGAAACATAATGCTTCATTTTTTAATTTGAAAATGTAAGCATTAATATTGTTATAAGAATTAGTTTTCGATAGCTTGGAGGTGGTAATTTAATAGGTTATTTGTGCACCTATCTAAAATATCATATACATTCTGAAAACCTTCTACTCCTCCATAATATGGATCTGGCACATCAATTCCCTGTAAATCAGCCTCAGTTTCAAAATCTCTCATTAATTGTACTTTATGTAAATGCTCTTCAGAGGTGGCTTGACCAATTATCCTCATTTTATTAGCATTGTCCATTACCAAAATATGATCGAATCTATTGAAATCAGCAACTTCAAATTGTCTTGCTCTTTGTTTAAGTTCTAACCCATTTTTAGCAGCATTTTCTCGGGTTCTTTCATCAGGTAACTCTCCAATATGATAATCAGCTGTACCACAGGAATCAATTTTAAAATGATCTTCTAAGCCTGATTTCACTATTTTAATGGTCATTAAACCCTCCGCCAATGGTGAACGGCAGATGTTACCCAAACAAACAAAAAGTATTTTTTTCATTTTTGCAAAATGGTTTTAAACCCTAAACTAATAAATGCTGAGAACAATAGGAACCTTTTATTGATAAAAGCCTGCTTAGCTTCGTAAATTATTCTTTTTAATAAAGCACTTTTCTCTGTTTTATTTTCAATCATTTCAAATGCTTTATAACAAATTTTTAAGGTAGAACTTAATTGTCTATTTCCCTTTTTATACTGATTTGCTGATAAAGAATTTGTTAATTTTCTTTTCTCTACTAAAATTTTATCGGTATAAGTAAATGGGTGAAAACGAGAAAGCCTTACCATTACATCAAAATCCTCATAAGCTAATTCTTCATCAAAACCTCCTGCTTCTTTTAAAAATGAAGTCCTAAACATCAAAGTTGGCGGACAAATAAAATAGCGCTCTAAGATCTGTGCAAACAATTCTCCCTCTGGAACTCTCACAATTGACTCTCCACTTTCATCTATAGCATAATGAGATTTTAAAAGTTGCCCTTTCTCATCAATATAATTAGCATTGGTAAAATTTACCGCAGCATTGTGATGGGATTCCATATTTTTAACTCCCTCTTCTACACGATTAGGCAACAAAATATCATCTGCCGCTAAATCAATTATATAATCAGCATTTGTTAATTTTAATGCTGCATTAAAAGCTTTACAATTACCTACATTATTTTCAAAAAAAAGAGTTCTAATATTAACATCAGAATGAAGTTTTACAAAATTTTTAATTCTCTGAGCACTTTTGTCAACCGAAGCATCATCAACTACTATTAGTTCTGCTGGATAAGTTTGATTCAAAACTGACTTCATTGCCTGCTCTACATACATTTCGTGATTAAAACACAAACAGATTACTACAACTTTAGCTGGCATCTCTTAACCCTTTTACACCTAAAACAGAAACAGTTATTGAATAACAAATAAATCGAATGATATGCGCATAAACTAATATCTCAATTCCGATACCTGATTTCAAAACAATTATTATTACAAAAATAAGCGCACTTATTAATTCAGTGATGATATACATCTTGGTTTTAACTGCAGCAATCAAATAAATTGAAAAAGGAAACGCTAAAAAAGCAAAGAAATCTCCTACGATTTGAAATTGAAAAAGAAGACTCGCCTCCACATACTCTTTATCATATAAAGCCTTTAAAATGAACTCATTAAATTGAAAAATAAAATAAAGAACCGCAATTGAAAATATAATGTAGGTTAAATAATATTTCTTCAGATTACTAAAGCTTAAATTAGAATTTGCTAACTTTTTAGAAATAAGAGGATATAAAGTCAAAAATAAAAAGCTAATCACTAACCCTCTATAACCTTCTGAAATTCGGACTATAGATTGCCACAATCCAGTTTGGATAGTTCCAAACTCTTGAATGGAAAATTCACGAATATAATAACTAACCCATTTGCTACTTAGCCAAATAGTTAAAGCCATGATAAGAAACTGCTTAAAATGGTTTATTACTTTTTTATCAATCTTAAAATTGAATTTTAGATATGAAAAAACTGGAAAAAGGAAAATGATAGAAAAAAGTGATTGTAAGCACAACCAGAAAATTAAGAATTGATTAAGTTCTGGATCAAAATATAAAACTGAAAGAATAAAGATTATCCATTGAATTGAAAGAATGGCTACATAAAGTTTCAGTTTCTTTATTATGACATAGATTGCCGAAACTATCAAGCCAAAGCAAAAAAGAAATATAGAAGGAATAATCAACAGCCAATTCTGTAAACTAAAGGAAAAATAAGTTTGTTTGAACTGATTGCTAACCAACAAAATAAGACCCGTTGATAATCCTAAAAGAGTTAATAAAATAATAGAGGCACCCACCACTTGTGGTTTTTGGAATGATTTCTTTGGAAAAGCGTTTATTAAACCATTTGCAATGGCATCTTGGATAGGCTGAGTAAATAAGGATACAAGATTTTGAAAATGACTAAAAAGGGTTGTCCCGGCAGGTCCATAAAATATAGCCACTAACTTTTGAGCTCCAAAACCAGCTGCCGTACGAATCACTAGGAGGAGTCCACTCCAAATGCTATGATGATATTTATTCCAATATCTTAACATTCAAACACATAACTTTTAAAAATAGAAAAGTATATCAACTTCATCAAGAAAGCAAAAAATAGAAAACTCAATTCTTCTTCAATGTCTTGGGAAGGTAATTCATTTGAATTTTGATAGATTTGCCTCATAGGGGTAAAAATACTTTTTAAGATGCAATAATTGGTAGTTTTAAACTAAAATTGCTTAAAACCCTATAATTTGAGTATTACATTACAACATTTATAAGAATAAATGAAGGACTATTTCTATACAATTTCGAAAGGTGGTGAAGGGTTTTACAAAGAAAAAGGCAGTAAATTCATCGGATTAGCTTTTCGAGTAAAAGATGAAGAAGAAGTTAAGGGAAAACTGGAGGAAGTAAAGAAGCAATATCATGATGGTCGGCATCATTGCTATGCTTACTATTTATCAGAAGATAAACTCAGGGCCAATGATGATGGGGAGCCTAATCATTCAGCAGGAGACCCTATATTAGGCCAAATAAAATCAAAAAAGTTGACCCAGGTTTTGGTAGTGGTAGTGCGTTATTTTGGAGGTACAAAATTGGGTGTTTCAGGATTAATTAATGCTTATAAAACAGCTGCTTTTGAAGCATTGGAGGCTTCAAAACTTATAGAAGTAACCATTGAAGAAATTTATGATATCCAATATGGGTATGAGATCACGAATGAGGTAATGCGTCTAATTTCCGACTTTGAAGCAGATATTAAAAATCAGGAGTTCACTGAAAATTGCACTGCAACGCTAGGCATTAAACAATCTCTCAAGGAGAAATTTGAAGAAGAAGCTGAAAAAATTGATGGATTAATCTTTGAAAGCCATTTTGAAGAAAAGTAAATTCAATACTTCACTCCTATTTTTTTGTAAATAAAATGCATCAACCAAGCTGGTCCAATTAACAAAAACTGTAAATCTTTAAGAAAAGAAGGTTTTTTTCCTTCAATTTTATGCCCCCAGAATTGACCGACCCAAGCTAAGGAAAATACGATCAGCGCTATTCCCCACAATGGAAGAAAATTCAGTTGATCTGCCCAACGGGCTACTGCTATGCATAAAATAGCGAAAGCTACCATACCAAATGAAAGTGGAATCGACAGGCTGATATAATATATTAAAACAATTCCTAATACAACTACTGCCCAATTATTAAAATAGCCAACGCCAAATGCATAAGTCAGCATATCATTGGGAATGGAGTATAAAAGAGCTACTACACTCCAAAAAATCAAAGGCACGCAAATCCAGTGAACCATTTTATTGGTTTCATTTTTATGACTTGAGCCATATTCTTCTAATAATGCATCTATTCTTCTCATGATTCTAAAATAGATAATTTTATTTTATGAATCAATAAGTAGACTTAAGAACAGAAAAAATTATGAGCAAAAAAATACTACTAAGTGAATAACAAAGCCATTACCTATTTTAAGGATTTTAGATAAATCCAATTAAAAATAGTAGCATTTCAAAAAAAGCTTATTACATTTGTCCCCACATGAACAACACAATATTACATATCTTATTAACGCAAAATGCTTCTCAAGCATTTCATGCTGTTCATGTATTCCATCATTCCTCTTTTTAAGAGGAAAAAATCACCATATCGCCATAAGCAGATTTCTGCACATTTATTTATTTTAAGGAAAATCATAAAACAATTCCTTAGAAAATCTCTTAGTTAAATACTATTTTTAAATCTCAAAACTCGAAGATGAATACATTAAAAATTGCTATACAAAAGTCAGGTCGTTTAAGCGAAGACTCCCTCAAATTAATTAAAGAATGCGGAATAAAATTCAGCAATGGAAAAGGTAAATTGAAAGCTGTTGCTGATAATTTCCCTATTGAATTTCTCTTTTTAAGAGATGATGATATACCTGGGTATGTGGAAGATGGAGTAGCTGATTTAGGAATTGTGGGTGAGAACGTATTGGTTGAATATGATAATGATGTTAAACTTGTTAAGAAACTAGGTTTCTCTAAATGCAGACTTTCCATTGGAGTTGACAGAAATTGGGATTATAAAAACATCAAAGATTTGGATGGGAAAAGCATTGCTACCTCCTACCCTAAGATTTTAGGTAATTATTTAAAAAAGAATAATATCAATGCGGAAATTCACGAGATCAGTGGTTCTGTTGAAATTGCCCCAAGTATTGGTCTAGCGGATGCAGTTTGTGATATCGTAAGTTCTGGAAGTACGTTGCTAAGCAATGGCTTGAAAGAGGCTGATGTGATTATGCGTTCTGAAGCTGTCCTTATTTCAGGAAAAAATTTATCGGCTGAACAAGAGAAAACCTTAAACCAACTGTTATTCAGAATGGAATCTGTGCAGGCTGGAAAAAGTAATAAATACATTTTACTAAATGCACCTAACGATTCTATTGATGAAATCATAAATTTATTGCCGGGCATGAAAAGTCCTACCGTTTTACCGCTAGCGATGGAAGGCTGGAGTTCATTACACTCAGTTGTGAAAGAAGATGAATTTTGGGAAGTGATAGAAAAACTTAAAGAGGCTGGAGCGCAAGGAATACTGGTTGCTCCAATTGAGAAAATGATTGTTTGAAAATATTTATGTGGAAAAAAACCTGTCAGAGATATTTCACTATATGTACTGGTCGGGTTGTCACCGACCAGGGAAGCTAAGCATGGTTGGTGGCACACCAACCATTTTAAAACTCTAAACCTGTCAGGTTTAGTGCAATAGAAGATTTTGCTTGATTTAAAAAATTATGAAGGATTATACATACCCCAAAAGGGGAAGTTGGGAGAAATTATTAAAAAGACCTACTGAGTCACTTTCTGATATCAGAAAAGTCGTTCAACCCATAATGGATGAGATTCAAAGCAAAGGAGATAGCGCTTTGAAAGCTTTTACCAAGAAGTTTGATGGAATTGAAATAAACAATTTACTGGTAAGTAAAGAGGAGATCAAATCTGCTTCCTCTGATGTTTCTAATAGTTTGAAAGAAGCTATCAAAGTGGCCCATGATAACATCTCTAAATTTCATAAAGCTCAAAAAATTGCTCCATTGAAAATTGAAACTATGCCTGGTGTGCTTTGTGAGAGAAAATCTGTAGCGATTCCAAAAGTGGGGCTTTATATACCTGGTGGAACTGCTCCCCTTTTCAGTACAGTTCTAATGCTGGCAATACCTGCAAAAATAGCTGGCTGCAAAGAGATTGTATTATGTAGTCCTCCAAATAAAGAAGGAAAAATTCATCCTGCAATTCTTTATGCAGCAGAAATAGCAGGTATCACCAAAATATTTAAAGTAGGTGGTGCACAAGCAATAGCCGGCTTGGCTTATGGTACTGAAAGCATTCCAAAAGTTGATAAAATATTTGGTCCTGGAAATCAATATGTAACTGCTGCAAAGCAATTGGCAAGTCTAGAAGCTGTAGCAATTGACATGCCGGCTGGACCTTCAGAGGTTTTAGTCTATTCAGATGATGAAGCAGATCCAGCATTCATAGCAGCTGATTTACTTTCACAAGCAGAACATGGAGTGGATAGTCAAGTGATTTTTGTGACTACTTCTACTGATATGCTTGGAGCTTTACAGAAAGAAATATATCATCAGTTAAGTGAATTGCCAAGATGGGAAATAGCCGATAGATGTCTGCAGAATAGTGCAGTAATCATTCTAAAAGATGAAACAGAATGTATCGATTTAATCAATTTATATGCTCCTGAGCACCTTATTCTTTTGGCTAAAAATGCAAGGGAGATTGCAGATCAAATTGAAAATGCAGGCTCAATATTCTTAGGCTACTATACTCCTGAATCAGCTGGCGATTATGCTTCTGGCACCAATCATACATTACCAACAAATGGTGCTGCAAGAGCCTACAGCGGAGTTTCTTTAGATAGCTTTGTGAAAAACATTACATATCAGGAAATAACACCGGAAGGTTTACAAAACCTAGGTCCTCATGTAGAAATAATGGCAGAAGCAGAATCCTTAATCGCCCATAAAAATGCAGTGACCATTCGATTAAATAGTTTGAAAAATAAATGATTTGCTGAAATGAGCAATACACTCAATTGGAAGGATCTAGTGCTTCCCCATATTTTAAATTTGCAAGCCTACTCATCTGCAAGAGATGAATTTTCGGGGGATGCCAAAGTATTTTTGGATGCAAATGAAAATCCCTTTGATAAAGAACAAAATAACTGGAATCGTTACCCAGATCCATTACAAAAGGATATCAAAGTTCAATTATCTGAAATAAAAGGAGTTTCAAAAGACAAGATATTTTTAGGAAATGGAAGCGATGAAGCCATTGATTTACTATTCAGAATATTTTGCAAAACAGGAGATTCAAATGTAATAACCTGCCCTCCTACTTATGGAATGTATAAGGTTTCAGCATCTATTCATAATGTGGAAAATATTGAAGTTGCACTTACAGGTGAATTTCAGCTTGACGTTACTGGTATTTTAGAAGCAGCCAATGAGCAAAGCAAAATGCTGTTCATTTGTTCACCAAATAATCCCACAGGAAATAGTCTGAGAAAAGATGATATTCAGAATTTACTCGAGAATTTCAATGGAATAGTGATAATAGATGAAGCCTATATTGATTTTTCAGCGCAGAAATCATGGATTCATCAATTGGAGAATTATCCCAATTTGGTAGTTCTCCAAACCTTAAGCAAAGCCTGGGGATTAGCCTCTGCTAGGCTAGGAATGGCTTTTGCCAATGAAGAATTAATCAAAATATTGAATAAAGTAAAACCTCCTTATAACATTAGTGGGCCGAGCCAAGAACTTGTTTCAAAATCGCTAAAAAATAAAAATGCTTTTGACAAACAAGTAAAAGCTATTTTAGCTGAAAGAGATAATCTTAATCAAAAACTTCAAGATATTCCTGGAGTGAAGAAAGTATATCATACAGATGCTAATTTCATTCTAGTGAAAATAAATGATGCCAAATCAATCTATCAAAACTTGATTGAACAAGGTATTGTAGTTAGGGATAGATCTAATGTTAAACTTTGTGATGATTGCCTTAGAATTACAGTGGGGACAGAAAATGAGAATAGGGAGCTATTTATGGCTCTAACAAAAATTGAACAAAATTAAAATCCATTATTAAGACTTTTAAGTATATGTAAATAAACAATTTTTAAAAAATAAAAGTTTATTGTTAAATTCATTATTAAAAGTTAATCTGATGAAGAAAATATTACTCGTAGAGGATGAAGCACAAGTTGTCTCATTTATAAATAAAGGCTTGGTGGAAAATGGCTATGATGTAAGTATAGCCATGGACGGTAAAACTGGATTAACTTTATTCGAAAAAAGTCAATTTGATCTTATAATTTTAGATATAATGTTACCTGAAATGAACGGATTGGAGCTTTGCAAAGAAATTCGAAAAAGTAACAATTTAGTTCCAATCATTTTCCTTACTGCATTAGGTACTTCTGAAAATGTGGTGTTGGGACTAGATACAGGTGCAGATGACTATCTGGTTAAACCTTTCAAATTCATGGAATTGACAGCTAGAATTAAATCATTACTCAGAAGGTCAGAAAAAGTCATATTGACTAATCAAGATGAAAATCAGGATGGTGACTATTTTAAAATAAATGATTTAGAAATTGACGACTATACCAAAACGGTGAAAAGAAACGGTGAAACAATCGTACTAACATCTACAGAATATAAATTGCTAATTCATTTTGCTAGATTTAAAAACAAAGTCCTATCAAGAGCAAATCTTTTAGATGAAGTTTGGGGAATCGGTTTTGATATTGGCTCAAATGTAGTTGATGTTTATGTCAATTATCTTCGAAAAAAAATTGATACAAATTCAGAAAAAAAATTGATTCATACTGTAGTAGGGATGGGTTATGTAATGAAAGAGACTTAATAAAGTTAATCAAAAATCAGATCTTATTTTTTAATTTTTACATGAGAATCCAAACCAAAACTTCAATTCTATTAATTTCCACCTATGTAATTATCATTACACTTTTTAGCGGATTTGTATTTTACTTAGTAAAGGACTATTCGCATGATGATTTTTATACACTTCTTGAAATGCGAGCTATTACTACTGCCAAATCAGAACTTCAAGAGAGCGGGAACAATAATTTAGAATTACTAAAACTAAGAGAAGAATTTAGTGAGAAGCTACCAAATGAGAGCGAGGCTATATTTTTAAAAGATGAGGTAGATAAAATCATGAATTATTTAAGTCAAAATGAAATACCTCATTCATTTTACAATAATATCATAAAAAATAATTTTGCTGAATATAAGAATGGAAGTATATTCTATAAAGGCATTCAGTACAAAACTGATAACGGAAATTATATTATAATTGCCTCCGCTGAAAATTATTTTGAAAATCATCATACTATTTATTTAAAGCAAACCTTATTTATTGCTATTTTCATTTCACTTGTTTTCTTAATATTAATCTCATTATTTATATCGAAGTATGTTTTTAAACCCCTTACAAAAATAACCGAAGAAGTAAAGAATATTAGTTCAGAAAAGCTCCATCTTAGGTTAGAATTAGGAAAGAACAAAGATGAATTATATGAATTAACTTCCACTTTCAACAGTATGCTTACGAGAATTGAAACTGCATTTGAATCTCAAAATAATTTTATAAGCAATGCATCTCATGAATTAAAAACTCCTCTAACAGCTATTATGGGGGAAGCTGATGTTACTCTAGCAAAAGATAGAGATACTGAAGAATACAAAAAAGTCCTAAAAATTATTTTAGAACAGTCAGAGAAGTTAGAGAAGAAAACCCAAGCACTTCTGTTTTTAGCACAAACTGCCTTCCGATCCGAAAAGAAAAGGTTTGAAATTGTCCGTTTAGATGAAATTCTCTGGGATGTACAAAATACTATGTCAGATATCAATAGTGCCTGTAGTATCAACATTGATATCAGTTTACTACCTGAAAACCCATTGAAATTAACTGTTTTAGGAAATGAACAACTTTTGCACTTAGCATTAAGTAATATTATAGTAAACGCATGTAAATATTCTGATAACCGACCTGTACAAGTATCAATAGGTGCCTCCGACCAAAATGTTTTCATAATAGTGAAAGATTCTGGAATCGGGATCCCAGAGAAGGAGCTTAAATATATTTATGATCCCTTCTTTAGGGCGTCTAACACAAAAAAATATGAGGGCTATGGAATTGGACTACCCTTAACCCGCAACATTGTCAGAATGCATAAAGGAGAATTATTTGTAGACTCAGTTAACTGTAATGGAACTACAGTACAGATTAAAATCCCTAATACTTTTGATAAATAGAGTTTGGGGATTATACTTCAAAAAGCTGCAATTTGGGCAAATAAAGCAATATTAATTAAAGTTTAATCTAGTTCTAATGTCATTTTAATCTCTCTAATTACATTCTAATCTCATCTTAAAGCCATTCTAATACTGTCATTGTTTATTTGTAAAATCATTAACAACTAAAGACATGACTAAAACAGTATTAATACCAACCAATTTTGAGATTAACTCGCTGAAATTGCTTAAGAATTATTTAACAAACGATTTAAGCAACACAAATAAGGTTAATATAATTTTATTAAAAGGGGTAAACTTATCAAGTTCAATTACGGATTTATTATTTTTTTCAAAGAAAAAATTAATAGACTCTCATTGTTCACCAGAATTTAGTGTTGCTTGCGATGTCATTAAAAACAAATTTGATAATAAGATTAATTCTATTAGAAAAGATGTTTTCACGGGTTATAATATGGCGGCTTTCGACAACTACCTTGAAGCAAATAAGGTAGATTTAGCCATCTTACCATCAATTCCATTTCCTCTAGAAAACAGCAGAAAAAGCTTTGACATTGTACCTTTCATTGAAAAAAGTAAACTTGAAAGAAGAGAGATGGAAGTACCAAATGTGCAAGATTCTTTTGATAAGGGAGATTTCAGTGAGATTTTTATTGGCAATGTAGCAACCTCATAATGAAAACTATAAAATCCATAGCTGCATATTTATTGATTTTGAGCGTTGGCATATCCGTTTTTATCATACTTTTTAGTTATTCAAAAACCCCTGAGCAATCTATAACAGGGGAATGGGAGGAGATGGAATGGAAATATGAAAAAGTTAATAAAATTGGTGATAGTATAATTCTCAATTCTACCACTACTGATAATTTAAAACAGCTATTAGGTAAAAATCTAATCATTCATGAGGCCGAAAATTGGATATTTACTGATGATGGAAAGTTAATACTAAGTGAAGGTAAGAATGAAAAAACTGTAAGCTGGAGAATAAAAGGAAGAGGTCATGTTCTGAAAATCAAATATGATGACTCTGATGTTATAGAATACTATAATATAACTAGGCTAACTGAGGATGAAATGGTGTTAAATTTTGATTCAAACATTCAAGCCAGAGGTATAGCTAAACTGACCTTTAAAAGGAAAAATATATAATGTTAAGAAAATATAGCAATAGTAGAACTCTATCAGATAACCTAAAGCTTGGGAGCTTAACGGCATTCGCAGCAGGTATGGTTAATATTGGCTCCTTGATGATCTTTTTTGCATTTAGTTCGAACGTTACAGGTCATTATGCAATACTAGCATCTGAAATAGTGAAGGGAAATGTTTATCAAGTTGCTGTGGTCTTCGCATGGATATTTCTATTTTTCTTTGGAAGTTTCACGTCCAATTATATAGTAATCCATACTAAAAAACAATTCACCTTATTAGGCCATTCACTTCCTATTGTCTTAGAAATCGCATGTCTGTTTATAGTTGGAATTTACGGTCAATATTTTTACCAAGAAACTCTCACGGAAACAGAAGCATTACTTTGCTTAATGTTATTTGCAATGGGATTACAAAATGGTCTTACCGCCAGTATCTCCAATTCGAAAGTAAAAACAACTCACTTGACAGGTGCTACAACTGACCTTGGCATGTTAGTTTCGATGTTGACTAAAAAGGAATTCAGAGCAAAAAAAGAGATTCGCGATAAAACAAAATTACTTTCAGTAATTGCTTCTTCTTATCTTGCTGGGGGCATATTCGCTGGATTTGTTTATCTATCTATCGGATTTAAAATGTTTTATGTTGCTTGTGGACTTCTGGTTTGTGTGATTATATATGATGTCTTTAAAATTTTCAGTGTAAAATTTCAAAATTCTAAAAGAAGAGAATTAAATAATTCTCAACAAGTAAATAGAATAAGAAGTGAAAGCAAGAAAGAAATTCCTGCTTATTAAATTTTAGGTTATAAATTTTCTTATTACAATGAAAAGCACCTTTTCAGGTGCTTTTTCTGTAGTATACTTTATAGTTTCAAAACAACTTTAAGTTTCAAAAGTGCTGCCATACTAATGCTATCTGTTATTTCTCCATCCATCACCATTTGAAAGGCTTCCTCTAATGGAAGCTTTTTAATTTTAAGATCTTCTGTTTCTTCAAACTGAGTAGGTCCCTCAGTTAAATCTTTTGCTAAAAAAACCACTCCTCTTTCATCAGATACAGAATTGCTTGTGTGGATTCTTAAAAACTCTTCCCAATGCCCTGCAAGCAAACCAGTTTCTTCTTTTAATTCTCTCTTAGCAGCCTCTAACTCTTTTTCACCAATCGGGCAGCCTCCTTCAGGAATTTCCCAGCTATACTTATCGAGTGGATATCTGTATTGCCCTACCAACCAAGTATTTCCTTCTTTGTCTAAAGGGATAACACCAACAGCTACATTTTTAAAATGTACTCTTCCATAGATCCCTTCCCCTCCACTGGGATTAATAACTTTATCCTCTTCAACCCTGATCCAAGGATTATCATATTGAATTTTTGAGTCTAGAAGTTTCCAAGGGCTTTTTGCCATATTATTATTAAATTTAATAGAATAAATATTTAATTATGTGGACTTTTTAGTAAAATCCCTATAAAATATTCAAATTCCTCAACTATATTGAGAATTGAAACAACAATAAGAAATAATTACATTCAGAATAGTTTACCATCAAAGAAAATCTAAATAATTTTCTAACCTAATTTATATTTGAAAAGAAGAATTCAAAATATTGTCAATTTAAAGCTATTTGTATTAGTAACATACTTTATGGCTTTGCATGTATGCTCGTTTGGACAAATTAATACTTCATCTAATGAAGATCTCATTAGGAATTTACTTGAATCCTCAGAAGAGAATTGGCATAATAACATTCCTTTGGCTCAAGAAAATGCCAAAAAAGCTTTTTCCCTCATAAATGAAAATACTGATCCTGAACTAAGAGCTGAGGCTTATGCTCAGTATGGTATAGCATTTTATTCTGATTTAAACTATGATAGTGCCATTTATTATTACGAAAAGGCTACCGGAATTGCTGTTCAAAATAATTTAGAAATCTACAAATACCTGGAAACCACTGTATCAGCAATGGAAAAAACCGGGAGGTTTTTAGATGCTATAAACATGATGGACAAAAGAATAAATTCTGTAGAAATTGATTCTAACGAATTATTCAATTTGTTAATGCTTAAGTTATCCGCTGCTATTTCTATTGGTTTAACAGGAAAATCTGATTCAATTTTAATGCTAACTGATAGCCTTATTCAAAACATTGAATCAGAAAAAAAAATCCAGAGACTTAATAAGCTTAAAGGAAGATATTACCATTTAACAGCACAATATAAAAAATCCAATTCCATTTTCAATCAGTTTTTACTCTTGTATAAAAACTCAAATAACCAGATGGATCAAGCCGAAATGTATTTGTTATTGGCTCAAAACGCTATGGAGGTAAGCCAATTCAATAAAAGTTCAGACTTATTGATAAAATCCAAATCAATTTATGATAGCCTAGGATATGAATTCGGTCAAGCAAATGTTAATCTTTTTACAGGAACGCTACTATCATGGATGGGAAAATACAATGATGCGAGTAATTACATTTTCAAATCCTTGAAAATTTTTGAAAAAAGTAAGAATAGAAATGAAATCATGATGGCATATTATGAGTTAGGTTGGATTTTTTATTCCATGAAAATGGAAGATAGAGCTAAAAAATATTTAAACCAATCGTTAAAGATTGCACAAGAGATCTCTAATATAAAATACTTGGGAAATCTGCATAACGCTTACGGCTCATTATATACTGATTTAGAAAAATATGATTCTGCTATTTTACATTTTGACTCTGCTATTTATTATCATAAGATCACACAAAACTTAAGCACTATGAGTGCTGCTAAATTTAATAAAGCAGTTGTTTTAGAAAAATTAGGTAAGAATAAAGAAGCCCTTGAACTTTATAGATACAGCTATAATGTGGACGAAAAACTAGATAATACCATTGGTTTAATCGAAGGGGAATGGGTATTGGGTGAGTATTTTAGAAAAAACAATAATATTGATTCTGCAAAATACTATTTTGACTTGGGTGAAAAGCATGCTCTAAACCTAGGAGAAAAATATTTTCTATTAAAAATATATGAATCGCAAGCTACAATAAATAAAAAGATCAATAATCATGAACTTGCTTCTCAGTATCTACAAAAAGCACTCAAAACACAAAAGGATTTATCAGAAGAAAACAAAACTTTAGAATTAGCCACTTTAGAAACTACCTATGACCTAAAAAACAAGGAAAAAGAATTGGCTTTACTTAACCTTCAAAAAGAGAATAATGAACAAACCATTGCATTAAACCAAAAAACTATTGAGTCTCAAAGAAATACACTTATCGTACTTTCCCTCGGCTTAATATTACTATTAATCTTAAGTTATGTGATTTTCAGATTCCTTAAAATCCGAACAAAAACTAATCAGCAACTAAGAGAATTAAATAACCAGATTCAGGAAAAACAAGAAGAAATAATAGCTCAATCTGAGGAACTTAAAGAAGCAAATGACAGCGTGCATGAGCTTAATCAATTCCTGGAAGAGAAAGTAAAAGAAAGAACAATCGCATTAAAAGAAGCTCTTTCGGAACTAGATCATTTTTTCTATAGGGCTTCTCATGATTTTAGGGGGCCTCTTACTACCTTAATGGGCTTAGTAGGCGTTTCTAAAAGCTATAACCTTTCTGAAGAAGCAAATAATCTTTTTCATCAAGTAAACATTACTGCCAAAAAATTAGATCAAATGGTTAAAAAACTCCAGGCAGTTAGTTTCTTAGGAGATATCGAAAACTTGGAAACAGCTCAAACAATAGAATTAAAAACTGAATTAAATAGAATTGCTGATGATGTAATTAAAAATACATCATTTGATAATATTAATTACAATTGTGACATTAAAATTGAGACATCGAGTGAAACAGTGGTTTTCTATCCTTTAATTCTAGAAATGTGCCTCAGTAATTTAATAGAGAATAGTATAGTGTTCAATAATTCTAAAGAAATTAGAATACATATTAAAGCAGTTGTAACCAATACCCAACTCATCATAAGCGTAAAAGATAATGGAATAGGAATTTCTGAAGATCAACAAGGAAATATATTCAATATGTTCCAAAGAACTTCGCAAACCTCAACTGGAAATGGACTAGGGCTCTACGTAGTTAAAAAAGCTATAGAATTGCTTAATGGCCAAATTCAATTTAAAAGTGAGACAAAAAAAGGAAGTACTTTTAAGCTAATCTTTCCATTATACAGAACAGAAGAGGCACTTAATAAGAAAATGTCGAAACCTCTAATGGTTGAATAGAGTAAACAGTTTTATCCTTTAAAACTATCTGTTTTAAATTATATTATTTCTATTTTCATTTTCATTCCTTTAATGAACAGAAAATAAAAATTAAAATAGACTATTAAAGCAGTAATTAATCTTTATTTTTAGAATTGATTTAATCCGAATTCTTACAAAATGATAGAATTAGCAAGCATTTTAGTATTAGGAGTATTTGCTCAGTGGTTAGCATGGAAAATAAAACAGCCTGCCATTCTTCCTCTTATTTTAATTGGGCTACTAGTAGGCCCTATATCTACTTTCTTCACTCCTGAAGGCAGTAAACTTATTGATGGAGATCAGATTTTTTCAGGTGACTTACTATTTTCTTTCGTATCACTATCAGTAGGAGTAATACTTTTTGAAGGTGGTTTGACTCTTAATTTAAAAGAAGTGAGAACTGTGGCCAGCACAGTTAGAAATTTGCTTATAGTTGGAGTAATCATAACATTTATTGGTGGAACAATTGCTGCCGTTGCTATTCTTGATTTAAGTCTTTCCATGGCTCTATTATTTGGAGGTCTAATTATAGTTTCTGGACCAACAGTAGTATTACCAATTTTAAGAAATGTTCGTCCTAACGCAAAAGTCAATACAATCCTGAAATGGGAAGGTATTTTAATAGATCCATTAGGTGCATTAATAGCCGTATTGGTTTATGAATTTATTAAAAGTTCATCTAACGGAGAATATTATACAATAGAGGCACTTAAAGATTTCTTTACTACCATTTCAGTCGGCTTTTTTATAGGTGGATTTGGTGCAGTATTGATTTGGTATATTATAAGTAAAAATAAGATCCCAGATTATCTAAGAAATGTCATCACATTAGGAACAGTAATATTAGTGTTTTCAGTTTCTGATTTACTACAAAAAGAAGCCGGCTTATTAGCTACCACAATTATGGGAATAGTGTTGGCTAATTTGAAATTGGATGATTTCAAAAAGATACTTTCTTTCAAAGAAGATATCAGTCTTATTTTAGTTACTCTCCTATTTATTCTACTTTCAAGTAGAATTGACATTGTGCAAATTGAACAGTTAGGAACCAGAAGCTTAGTTTTGTTTGCCGTTGTGATTTTGATATTGAGACCATTAGGAGTATGGCTTAGTTCTATCGGCTCTACACTACGATGGCAAGAGAAATTATTTATTGCATGGATTGGACCACGAGGTATTGTTGCAGCAGCGGTAGCTTCTCTATTCTCTCTTGATCTATTGAGTTCTGACGCTACAAGTGAGGCTTTAAAATCTGAAGCTGAATTGTTATTACCTCTCGTGTTCTTAGTGATAATTGGTACCGTTATTATTCAAGGAACAAGTGCAAAATACGTTGGCAAATGGTTGGGTGTTTTAAGAAAAGAACCACAAGGAGTTCTATTTGTGGGTGCAAATGAAATAGCTAAAAAATTAGCCTTATTTCTAAAAAAAGAAGGCTTCTATGTGTTATTGGCAGATACAGCTAAGCATAATGTGAATGAAGCTAGAAAACTCAATTTGCAAGTATATGAAGGGAATATACTTTCAGAAGAGATTTTTGAAGAAGTGGATTTATCACAAATTGGTAAAATGATGGCTGTCACCAGTAATTCGGGAATTAATTCTTTAGCATTAAGTTGGTTTGATAGTGAATTAGGGATGGAGAATACTTATAGAATTGTAAGTAAAGAGGAGGCTGATAATGACAATTTACCTTTACCCAAAAATGTATTATTTAAATCCAGATTAGATTATTTAAGCCTTAATCATTTAATAAGACAAAACAGCGAAATATCTGAAGTGAAATTTTATGGTGAGTCGGAATATGAAGAGTTTTTAGAGGAAAAAGGAAAAACCATTATCCCTCTCTTCATAATTACTTCTGAAAAGAAACTTCATATCATATCAGGATATCCTGAAGAGGTGGGGAAAGATGACCGCTTAATATTCTTAAAAAATAAAAATTATAACATGGCTAGTAATAAAAATGATGAAGAATAACCCTTTTTCTGGGCAATTATAGACCATACTATAAATATTATTAAATTTTTCTCAAAATATTGATAATTACATTTGCGGAACTAACGCATTAGTTTTATATTGGAGTTTTAAACAAATAATAGGGAAAAATTATGTTAGTACTAACCAGAGCAGAAGAACAAATCATGCATAAGCTATGGGACTTGAAGAAGGCTTATGTAAAAGAAGTTTTAGAAACTTTACCAGAGCCCAAACCAGCCTACAATACCGTAAGCACTATCATCCGAATCTTAGAAAGAAAAGGAGTAGTAGGACATGAAAAAACAGGCAAAAGTTATTTATATTATCCACTATTAAAAAAGGATGAATATAAGAAACAAAGCTTAAAGAAACTTATCCATGGCTATTTTGAAGGATCATTTGCTAATATGGCTTCATTCTTTGCTAAAGAGGAAAACCTCAGCACAGCAGAATTAGATGAAGTGATGAAGCATTTGAAAAAGCAAAAATAAAGCAACATGGAAACCTTAATTTACTTTGCAAAAGCCCATTTGTTATTTTTGATTTTAGGGGGAATATATCATTTCGTATTAAGGAATGAGAAAAGCTTTACCTTTAATCGTTTTTATCTTCTAGCAATATATGGGGTAAGTATTATTGCCCCGTTGCTAGAATTTAAACTCTTTAAAAATATTACTTTTATTGAACCATCTTTATTAAGTAGTAATAACACACAATCAAGCCTAAACAATAATCAAGCAGCATTAGAAAGCAGTTTTTTAAATTTAGAAATCATATTTCCATGGATTTACGCGCTTTGTATTTCCATTTCAATTTTAATTTTTTTAATAAAGTTTGCTAAGAGTTATTACCAATTTAGGTTACTTCATCGCTTCGCTCGTTTCGATTTTAAAAGGAAAGTATATTGGGTAGAAGAAGACATCCCTCCTTTCACATTCTTAAATAAAACGATACTTCCTATCAAACTTCAGACTGATGAAAATAAAGAAGCAATAATAAAGCATGAGGAAGTACACCGGAAGACTTTACATTTTTTTGATATAATTTGGGTGGAATTACTTTCCTCATTACTGATATTCAATCCTTTGAATAAGAAAATAAAAAAATATGTTGTAGAGAATCATGAATTTTTGGCGGATGAATATGCATGTGAGATAACTGAAAAAACATATTATACGCAATTGTTAATTCAACAGACTGTATATCAAAGTCAACTTCAATTTGTAAGTTATTTTGCAAAACCAACAATATTGAATAGATTAAGTATGCTTGACAGCAATAAAAAATCTAAAAGCAAACCTTTCTTTGTTGCCATTAGCTTTGCTTTAATCAGTTTAATATTCTCTTGTGATTTAGATCCCAGTGAAGAAGTTATTTTAAAACAAGAAACCATAACTGTCTCGGACAAAGACCTAAATGACAATGGTGAAGTGAACGAAGAAACCATTTTTTCCATAGTTGAAAATCAGGCGGAACCTAAAGGAGGAATAAAAGCTTTTTATGATGCAGTAAGTAACGATTTAGAAGGTAGGTATCCTCAACAAGCCATTGATATGGGGATAGAAGGTGTGGTCTATATCCAATTTGTCATTGAAAAAGATGGAAATTTGAGTAACTTACAAGCAGTGAAAGGAATTGGCGCTGGATGTGACGAACTGGCTGTTGAAATACTTGAAAATAATGGGGATTGGATTCCAGGAAAACAAAATGGAAAAACGGTTCGCTCTAGAAGAGTAATTCCTATTAGGTTCGTATTAAATTAATTCATATCGATAAAGTACTTCAATTAGATTTAGCATTAAATTAAACACTCAACTTCATAAGTTTTAATTATATTTAATGAATCAAATGAAATAAAAGATGAATTACTTAATCAGCCTATATTTTATAATTTTATTTAATCCTTTTGCAGAAACCACTACTGAGAGTCAGCAGCAAACTGTTTTACAAACCGTCTTTAATATTGAGGAATTTCAAAAGTATATAGCTACAGCACCCAGATTTTTAGGGACTAATGTTGAGCACAATGTAATGATGATGGCGTTTCCTGAACTAGAGAGTGATGAAATAGAACTTTCAGTTCGAGAACATCATGTAAAAATAATCTCAGAAAGAAAGATAAATGAATTTGATAACAACTCTTTCATAAAAATATATGAATTCTCATTGAAAAAATCTACAGCTACGGTATTGCTGTCTTATCAAAGTTCGAAAATGTATTATGAAAAAGAGCAAAAAGTATTATTGAATGCTCATCTTGAAAAATCAGAAATTAATGAATGGATTGTTAAAGATTACAAATTATATGAAGTAAGTATCAATACTTCCGATTAAGTATTTCTGCATAAACAATTGCCTTTTTTGCACTTTCAGGATCTGATAAGCCTTCTCTGATTTCCCTCGCAAATGTATTTTCTTCAGCAGATTCATCGAACTCTTTAAATCTATTACTTTGAGTGGTAACCTCTTCAATATCTACTAATTCATCAATACTCTTTAATTTTTCTCCTTTTTTATAAAGTTCTTTTAAGGTTTGATCAGCATTTTCATACTCCTCCTGACTTACCTTCTGATTCAAAGGCCTATCATCAACCTCATCGGATAATGGTTTGATTTCATCATCATCTTGATAAGGGTCTTTAGCAGAACCTTCTCCACTTAATTCAGCAAGTAATTCCTCAAATGATTTGGGTCTTCTCTTTTCCTCTGAATTTTGCTCTACCGATTGAGGCTTGGCCTTTTCTCGGGTTACAGGCTTTTTCTTTTTACCTCTACCTTTAAATAAAAAGTAAAGAATAGAAAGGACTATATAAATGAGAATTTTGTAATCTTCCATACAATAAAATTACTAAATCTTTAGATAAAATAGCTATAACAACCTAAGGAATATACAGATTGAAAATCAATTAAGTTTAAATCCTATTAATAACACATCATCGGTTTGGCTATAACCTTGTTTCCAGTCTTCAAAACGCTTATTCAAAATATAATGTTGGTCAGGCATTTCTTTTACAGATATTTCTTGAAGCAACGCTCTTAATTTTCGAACCATAAATTTCTTATCGAACGGTCCACCAAATTGATCTTGATAACCATCAGAAAAAATATAATAAGTGTTTTTGGGGTTATACTCAATGGAATGTGAAGTAAACTGATCTTCAATATTAATCCTTCGTTTACCGCCTATAGACATTGTATCACCCTTAATTACCTGAACTTCTTGCTTTTCATTAACAAGCAGTAAAGGATTTTTTGCACCTGCAAAACGTATAGATTTTTCTTTATCATCTATCACTACTATTGCAGCATCCATCCCATCCTGATTCTCATTCTCAGACTGTTTCAAATATTTACTTACTCCCAAATGAAGCTTATTTAATATTTCTGCAGGATCAACAACCCCTTCTTGCAACACAATTTGATTCATATTGGTATCCCCTACTAAAGACATAAAAGCACCAGGAACTCCATGCCCAGTACAATCAATAGCTGCAATAATTTTCTTCCCTTTAATTTCGGTAGCCCAATAAAAATCACCGGACACAATATCTCTTGGTAGATATAAAACAAAAGAATTAGGAAACATTTCCTTTATGTATGCATTTGTTGGCAACATGGCAGATTGTATTCTCTGTGCATATCGAATACTTCCAATTATATCTCTATTCTGTTTCTCTATAAACTCCTTTTGAGATTGCATTGCATCTCGCTGCGATAGAATTTCTTCTTTTTGGACTTTAAGTTCCTCATTTTGCTCAGAAACCTGATCACTTTTAAACCTTAAATCTTTTTGAGCTTTTATTAAACTTTGATTTCTTTCCTGTAATTCAAAATGAGCTTCTTGCAATGCCACTCTATGCATGAAATTGTTTTTCATTATGTAATAACGAAAAGCAGCAATTGAAAAAGCTGCTATCCCAACCACGATTAATATATTTACTCCTTTTAAAAGGAAATAATCTAATATCCCAGCATCACAAAAAAATATGTGAACCAAAATTTGAATAAGAAAAACCGCAAAGAAATTTATTACATAATAAAAAGGACGTAGTATAACTAAAACAGCACTGGTAATGAACACAGTGGTCATGGAGATAATATAAGTCATCCAATCAGAACAATCAACCATGTAAGCTGCAGAAGTAAAGAGGCAGAAAGCAATTACTTCAAACAATAGCTCATGACTAAATCTGAATTTTTGATGCAGTAAAAAAACTATACCAACTATAATGGAAGGGCCATATCTGAAGGCATACCAAAGGTTGATGTTAGTCTTTTCAATAGACAACTCAGGAATTGTACTAAGTGGAAATAAAAATATCACCAATATAGCGCCCCATCTTGCATATACATGACCTATACGTTTGTATTCCTCTTTCCAGGCTTCATTCAAATTAATACCAAAACTATCAGCTAAATTAAGTTTCATTTAAGTTTAATATAAATCAAATACGAGATTAACACACTTACTCTAGAAATAAAAATCATTTATCGAAAATGAGGATAAACATGCATCTTCATCAATGATTGTACTTTTTTACGTAACCACCTACGCTTAATGTGTTTTATCTGCTCTTCATAATCTTGTTTTATATCAATTTTATAATCAGGCATACTTACTTCAGCAGCTTGCTTTACCCAAACAGAATGAATAGTAAAAGCAAACTGTAACTCATCATGATGTAACTTAGACACAGGGCCTTTCTTTAGATCAGTAGCATCAAATATCCATATTTCTGAGAAGTAAGAACTTGTATTAGTAATACTTTTTTCCTCTCCAATTACAGTGCATAAAATATAACCATTCATAGATTCAGGTATATCATTATTTTGAGAATTACTAGGCACAAACTGCAAGGACCACATATAGGTACCCTTTGGAAAACTATAGTAATCTGTTACTTTCATCGAATCAGTTTCAACCGTTTCCAAAACAAATGGAGCACCTTTTTGGGTAAATTCTAGCATTTGCTCCGCACTATATACGCGATTTCTATCAGGATCTTGATATAACCTATACATGAAGTCCGTAAGAAGTTGATCATCTAAACCATAAGCCTGCCAAAAAATATGCTTGATTTCCCCAACATTCTTATCTGGTGAAAGCATATCATGATAAGTATATAAACCTACTCCCCAGGTATGCGGTCCTGGATCTTCTTCTCCAGGCTTTCCTTCCAAATGCAAGAATACTGTTTTATCTTCCAGATTATCTCGATTTTCAACATCTATCACAATCTTACCAATCTTTCCGATATCCATCTCTCCTACTGCTAACATCCCAACACGCTGAGGATCAATAGGATTATTATGCAATTTACACTTATCATAATACCTTATCCATTCTGCAGGACACGCACTACAATTATGAGCTGCATGTAAAGTCACTACTCCACCAGGATTTTCATAATTGGCCGAGAAATGAACCATCTCCACAGGAAGCACGACCTTATGGGCTTTTACTTCCTTGTTCTCTGGCAATAAATCCTTTCTATGGACGATATATAATGTTGAGTAATCATTCTGAGCACCATCCAATAACTCCCTCAAAAATGAATCAATCCTTTCATTATTTGGAAATGGATTATTCAACATTACATCTAATGTAAATTTAAAATTGGTATCTGCCATAAGTACATAGTCTCTGGTAAAACCAATTTGGTGCATATTATGCTGAATTTGAATGTTCGATCCATTCTCATTCACAATTTTATAAGATGTAGGATTTTTCTCACCTGTCCATTGTATAAGATAAACCGCATCTTCATTTGAAAAATGTCTTCCAATTATCTTCCAATACCAGCCTCTTACTTTATCCCAAACTGACTTTGGCTCTTCTTCAGTAGCCTCTTCATAAAAGAAATCATTAACCTCTTTTACAACCTGCTCTTTATCATCAATTTGCTCCCATCTACTGATTCTTTCCTCTAACTTTCTTTCAATTTCTTGTTCACTACTAAATATTAAATGAAAAATTTCGGTAGCACTCAATAGGTTTTTAGTAGTCTTGGTGAAATTCACGCTAAATACTTCCTTTGTTTCAGGATCATAAACAGGATGAGCTGTAGTTAAAACCATAGGAAATGGATTATTCAAAAACGGAGGAGTTCCAGCTCTCCAAAATTTATTCTCTCCAATAGGTGTAATAAGATCTAAACTTTTAGGATCGAATTCAAAAGGTCTTCCAGCATCGAAAGTAGCCAGTAAACGCGATTGCTCATCTCCCGGCTTTCGAAATGGAGTGATCGCAGTATTAATTTGGTTTCTGGTACCTAATTTCATAGACATCCTTGCCAAACCTCTGTTTTTAAAAGCGATATCAGCATACGGATTGTTGGGATTTAAAATAGGACTAGAAGCTATATCAGCATAAAAACATGGGGTTTTTAACAAGCGTGTTTTTAACTTTACCTTACCCGGCTCAGTTAAATCAAAACGATACATATAACCATCTCCATTTATAACGGGTGATCCAAATTCCTGATTGAACTCCCCATCTGGAAGTTTTCTTTCGTATGGTAATCCCCCACTATTTACAGTCCCTGCTCCAGAATTTATAAATACAAAACCTGATAAATCTTCAGGTATTTTTCCTTCTTTAACTTTTAGTTCAATATCTAAGGGTTCTCGGGTAGAGGTAAGCAAATTAGGATGACTCATAGTTTTGGTAGTTAATTTTGTTTCTTTGCCACATAAATAATAATTTTTCAATTAAATATTGAGTAATTACAATATTATTTACAATTAATTTTATTACCCCCAACAAATAATACATAATGATAACAACCTTATACCAAGCTTTCAAGCATTTTTTAAACAGAACATTCCTTATCATTACCCACTTCTCCAAATAAATTATAAATTTGTTATCCGCTTTTTTCGAGCGTAGATTTTTTGAGTAAAAATTATGCAGCTAACCAAACTTGAAATAAAAGGATTTAAAAGCTTTGGTGACCGAATGGTCATTAATTTTGATAAAGGTATCACAGGTATTGTTGGGCCTAATGGATGCGGTAAATCTAATGTAGTAGATGCCATTAGATGGGTCTTGGGTGAGCAGAAATCCAGAATGCTCCGCTCCGACAAAATGGAGAACGTAATTTTTAATGGTACCAAAAAACGTAAACAAAGTAATTTAGCTGAAGTATCGCTTACGTTTAGCAATACCAAAAACCTTCTTCCAACAGAATATTCCAATGTTACCATTACCAGAAGATATTACAGAACTGGAGAAAGTGAATATCTATTAAATGGTGTTAGTTGCCGATTAAAAGATATCACCAACCTTTTCATGGACACCGGAATTAGCTCAAATAGCTATGCTATTATAGAACTGAAAATGGTGGATGATATTTTAACAGATAAAGACAACTCGAGAAGAGGCCTGTTTGAAGAAGCGGCAGGAATAAGTAAATTCAAAATCAGAAAAAAAGAAACCCTAAAAAAATTAACTGATACAGATGCCGATCTGGAAAGAGTTGAAGATTTACTTTTTGAGATTGAGAAAAACTTAAAATCACTCGAAAAACAAGCTAAGCAAGCTGAGCGATATTACCAGTATAAAGGTGAATACAAAGAGAAGAGTATTTTATTGGCCAAGAAAACAGTAGCTGATAAAAGAGAAGTATTTCTCAACCTAAGCAAACAAGTTCAGGCTGAAAATGACAAAAAAATCAGTCTAAACAGACAATTAGCCGAGCAAGAAGCTGCTTTGGAAAAAGGAAAGGCTGAATTATTGCAAAAAGAGAAGTTATTGGCAAGCCGTCAGAAGGCACTTAATGAGCATGTCAATAAAATCAGGCAGTATGAAAGTGAAAAGAAAATCAAAAATGAGAGACTTCGCTTTTTGCAGGATAAAAGTGATAGTCTGAAAAATCAAATTGAGCAGGACAAACAAAGCAATGAGCGCGCTGCATTTAGTATTAAAAGCTTAGAGCAGGAAAAAACCTCTGCAGAAAAGATTTTCTTTGAAACAGAGCAAAGAGTTGAAGTTTTGAAAGCTGAATTCGAAGAACAGAAAAATAAAACCGCTGCCATCCGTGAAGAAGTCAATACTTTAAATCAACAGCAGAAATCATTGCAAAATGAGGTCTACCAGCTGAACAAATCACTGGAAATCAAAGAAATTCAGCTTTCATCAGTAAAGCAAGAACTAGAAAAAAGTAGTACGGATACAACAGAACAATCTGCAAGTTTGCAAGAATTTGATGGGAAGCTTGAGGAACTTTCTAAACTCTTAAAAGAGAAAAACGAATATTTAACTAATCTTAAAAACAAAGAAGATCATCTAAATCAACAAATTGAAGATCATAAAAATACTATAGAATTAATCAGGGAAGAATTAACTCAATCATCTAGAAAACTTGATGCCAGAGAAAATGAATACAATCTGACCAAATCTTTGGTTGATAATCTAGAAGGATTTCCAGAAGCTATTAAATTCTTAAAAAAGAGTTCTAAATGGGGTAAAAATGCACCTCTCCTATCAGATGTATTGACTTGCTCGGAAGATTACAGAATCACTATTGAAAATTTCTTGGAACCCTATATGAATTATTATATAGTCGAAACTGAGGCTCAAGCTTTTGAGGCAGTCAATTTATTAAGCGATGCCAGCAAGGGGAAAGCTCACTTCTTCATATTAGATAATTTCGACAAATTTAAACCAAGTGACTCAAAGCTATACGATCAAGCCATTGCCGCCACTGAAATCGTAGAATATGATACCAAATACAAAAAGCTAATTGGTTTCATTCTCGATAATGTTTATGTAGTAAAAGGAGATTACAATTCCATTCCAGATGACAAAGACAGTATCTTCATCACGCAAAGCGGCAAGGTTACCAAAAGGAAATTCAGCATGTCTGGAGGGTCGGTAGGCCTTTTTGAAGGGAAAAGGATTGGTAGAGCTAAAAACTTAGAGAAGCTTCAGCTTGAAATAAAAGATTTAAATAAAAAAATAAGCCAAATCAAAGAAAGCCTGGAAAGCCGCCAAAATGATTTGGACAACCTTAAGGAACACAGCTACAGAGAAAATATTGAAATCCTTCAAACCGAAATCAATGAAGTCAACTCTGAATATGTTTCGGTACGAACAAAGCAAGAACAGTTTGCTCAAATGCTCAGCAGTGCAGCTAACAAGCGTGAAGGAATGGAGCAGCAGCGTGAAACTTTAATTGAAGAAATTGAAGCAATTAAACCTGAAGCAGGTGAGAAATCTGATAAATTAAAAGAGATTGAACAGCGACTAAGCATTATAAGCGAAGATTTAAGTGTTCAAGATGAAATTTTAAGCCAAAAATCTTCTTCTTTCAACCAAGAAAATATAGAATTTCATCAGCAACAAAACAGAGTCAATAGCCTTGAACAAGAGATCGGTTATAAACAAACAGCTTTTGAAAGCAGTAAAGAAAGACTTGAAAAGAACCAGCATGATTTAAAAGAAAATGATGAGGCTATCAAAAGCATAATTGATACAGCTGAAACCAATGATGATGAATTATTGGGCATGTATGATGAAAAAGAGCAGATTGAAATAGGAGTTAATGATGTTGAGAAAGATTATTATGCTGCCCGTGGACAAATTGATGAGATTGAGAAAGAAAGCCGCAACATTCAGCGCAACAAAGAGCAAGTGGATGAGCTTTTGATGCAAATCCAGAATAATTTAAATGAAACTAAGCTAGAGCTCAATAGTGTGAAAGAACGTCTTTCTGTTGAATTTGATATTGATTTGGATAAAATCATGAATTCTGAGGAAGAGGAAGTGGAAACTGAAGAAACTGCAGATGATTTAAGAAGTGCTGTAAGCAAATTGAAGGAAAGAATGGAGCGCATTGGACCAATTAACCCAATGGCCATGGAAGCTTATGAAGAAATTAAAGAACGAAATGATTTCATTATAACTCAGCGAGAAGATTTAAGAAACGCTAAAGAATCATTACTAAATACCATTAGTGAAATAGATGAAGTAGCCCGCACTAATTTCATTGAAGCTTATGAAAAAATTAAAGAGAACTTCCAGAAAGTATTTAGAACACTCTTTACTCATGAAGATGAGTGTGATTTACAATTGTCAGACCCAGACAATCCTTTAGAGTCAAAAATTGAGATCATGGCAAAACCTAAGGGAAAGCGACCATTGACAATCAATCAATTATCAGGTGGGGAAAAGACTTTAACGGCTACTTCCCTACTCTTTGCGATTTATCTTTTAAAACCAGCCCCATTCTGTATTTTCGATGAGGTAGATGCTCCTTTGGATGACGCTAATATTGATAAGTTCAATAATATCATCAGAGAATTCTCCAAGGAATCGCAGTTTATAATAGTGACGCACAACAAAAGAACCATGTCAAGCACTGATGTGATTTACGGAGTAACTATGGTAGAATTAGGGATTTCAAGAGTAGTTCCAGTGGATTTGAGAGAATTAGAAGACACTCTGGAGTGATTAATAATTAGTAATTAAGCGTTATGAATAAAACATTTCTGTTCAGGATTGGAATTACAGCTTTAGTATTTTGGATATTGGATTCCTTTTTGATGCTCCTCATTAATGAAGATACAACCCTAACATCTCAAATGCAGGAATCCTTTCTTAAAGCAATTGCTTTCTCCGTAATATTTGGATTGATAATGCGGAAAAAGTGGATGAAGAAGGATGAGTAATTTTATCTTGAGTCGTTTTTAGCTCAACAAATAACAATACATTTTATATTTTCATTAATTACTAAAATATATTTTTAGCTAAAAATATAAAAAGGCTACCATTTCTGACAGCCTTTGTAGACCGCTAGCTAGCGGAGAATCCCAGCCGGAGGCTGATCAGCCTCCGGCTGAGAACCCTTAATTCCTATTCAAAAATCCTGCTATAAAGCTCAGCTTTTGCTGCGCTATTCTTTTCTAAAAATCGCTCCCGTTTAATCGCTAATGCTTTACTTCTGTAGACTTCACAGTAAACTAACTTCATAGGGATTTTTATGTTTAATAGATTTTGTCTTACCTCTATTATGTTCCTTAAGTCGATTTATCAAGTTATCTGTAGAGCCTATGTAGGTCGTTTTATCAATTGTACTTTCTAATGCATAACAATAATACCACATGACAATTATTTTTAAATACTAAAGTAATTGATTTGATGGGAAATAAAAAAAGGCTACCTTTTATGGTAACCTTTTTTGCTCGCTGACTAGCGAACCTGTAGCCCGTAGGGGAATCGAACCCCTGTTTCCAGGATGAAAACCTGATATCCTAACCCCTAGATGAACGGGCCATTCTAAATTTTAATCAAAAAATATTTGACTAAAAAATAACTAAATCCATTAAAACCAATGACTTAATAACGACTTTATTAAGTACTTCTAAGTAGCCCGTAGGGGAATCGAACCCCTGTTTCCAGGATGAAAACCTGATATCCTAACCCCTAGATGAACGGGCCATTTTTAAATGGAGATGCAAATATAGAAGGCTGTTTTTTAATTACAAACCCTTACCCAAAAAAAAAAGAAAATAATTTTCAAAGCTAAACCTTTACCCCTCTAATTTGATATTACTGACAAGTAGGTTTATATTTACGACTTAATTTAACTTAACTAAAATAAATTATATCAACATGTCAAACGTAAAAGTTGGAATAAACGGATTCGGGCGAATTGGAAGATTAACTTTCAGAGCCTTGCTGCAAAAAAATAATGTTGAAGTAGTTGGTATCAATGATCTTACTGATACTAAAACTTTAGCACACTTATTAAAATACGATTCAGTTCATGGTAGATTTCCAGGTGAGATTTCCTATGATGCTAATTCCATAACCGTAAACGGAAAAAGTATTTCGGTAACTGCTGAAAGAGACCCTGCTAACCTTCCTTGGGGAAAAATGGGAGTTGAAATTGTTTTAGAGTCTACAGGCCTTTTTGTAGATGAAGAAAGCGCAGGTAAACATATAAAAGCCGGTGCTAAAAAAGTAGTGATCTCTGCTCCAGCTAAAGGAAATGTTCCAACAGTCGTATTGGGTGTTAATGATGATACAATGACGGGAGATGAAACTATCCTTTCAAACGCTTCTTGCACAACAAACTGCTTAGCTCCTATGGCTAAAGTTTTGGATGATACATTCGGAATAGAAAAAGGATACATCACTACTGTACATGCTTACACAGCTGATCAGAATCTACAAGATGCACCTCATAAAGACTTAAGACGAGCTAGAGCTGCTGCTTACTCTATTGTGCCTACTTCAACAGGAGCTGCTAAAGCAGTTGGATTGGTTTTACCTCACTTACAAGGTAGATTAGACGGTATTGCTATGAGGGTTCCAATTCCTGATGGTTCATTAACTGATTTCACAGTACAATTGAAAAAAGAAACAACTGCTGAAGAAGTGAATGCAGCAATGAAAAAAGCATCTGAAGGAAGTATGAAAGGTGTGTTAGAATATACAGAAGACCCAATTGTATCTATTGATATCGTTGGAAATACACACTCTTGTATCTTCGATTCAGCTTTAACTTCAGTTTCAGGTAAATTAGCTAAAGTTGTAGGATGGTATGATAACGAAGCTGGTTACTCAAACAGAGCCGCTGATTTAATAGAGAAAATATCGAAATAAGATTTTAGAATTAAGATTCTAGCGTCAAAACTAAAAAAGGCTGTCTTTTACTTCTTGTAAGGGACAGCCTTTTTTCTTTTTTTATAAACAAAGATATTTGAACAAGTAAAGGAATTGAATCTAAAACAACCTTATATCAATTTATCTCCACGATATTTCAGACGAAAAGGCAACTTAGCCTTAACTTCAAAACTTAAACACCCCAAAACCTCCTCACCTAAATTTAATGCTCCAAAACCTCAGTCTCAACTTCAGTCACTTCCATTAAACCTTCAGCAGTTAAATTAGTGAGTTTTACTTTTTTCAATTCATTAATTAAGATAGGATCATATTTGGCTACTACTCGAACATAGTTGTCCGTAAAGCCTTCCATTAAGCCATCATGAATATCCTTCTCAAATAATACTACTTCTTCTCTACCCAAATTTTCTTCATAGAAAGCTCGTTTTTTCTTCTCAGATAAACTTCTTAGCATTTTAGAACGCTCATTACGTACTTTCATCGGGACCACTTCATCCATCTCCTCTGCATCCGTATTTGGTCTTTCAGAATAAGTAAAAACATGCAAATAGGAAACAGGCAATTCTTTAAGGAAATGATAAGTATCTAAAAAGTCTTCATCAGTTTCTCCCGGGAAACCTACAATTACATCTACACCAATACAACATTGAGGCATGAGTTGCTTAATCTTTGCTACTCTATCTTCATATAGCTCACGCAAATAGCGTCTTCTCATTTTACGCAATACTTTATTGCTTCCACTTTGGAGAGGGACGTGAAAATGAGGAACAAATCTTTTGGACTGACTTACAAACTCTATGATTTCATTGGTAAGCAAATTAGGCTCTATACTGGAAATTCGAAATCGTTCAATCCCTTCAACATTATCCAGTTCTTTTACCAAGTCAACAAACCGCTCTTTTCTTTTCCCATCCTGAATACCAAAATCACCAGTATTGACTCCTGTTAAAACGATTTCCTTTACATCCTCACTTGCAATTTGCTGAGCACTTTTTACAATATTTTCAATGGTATCACTTCTACTCTTTCCTCTTGCTAATGGAATGGTGCAAAATGCGCAATGATAATTACAACCATCCTGAACTTTCAAGAAAGTTCGTGTTCTGTCATTAATAGAAAAAGCATTGTTGAAACTCTTAGCTTCCTTTATATCTGACGCTAAAACCTGAGGTTTGTCTCTTTTAGTGAAACCATCTAATTTATCAATCAATTGAAATTTCTCAGCTGCACCTAAAACAGCATCTACCCCTTTAATTTCAGAGATTTCTTTAGGCTTTAGCTGTGCATAACACCCAATAATAGTTACAAAAGCATCAGGATTAATTTTTTTGGCTTCTTTTACAACCTTCTTGCATTTTTTATCAGCATTTTCTGTTACCGAACAGGTATTGATAATAAAAATGTCCGGATTATCCTGAAAATCAACTTTCTCATAGCCTCTATTTTCAAACATTCTTGAAATAGAGGATGTCTCTGAGAAATTCAGTTTACAGCCTAGTGTATAAAAAGCAACTTTTTTGTTCATGCCGAATATTTTGCAAAATGAATTGCAAAGTTAAGGCTAAAATTCCTGAATTTAAACCTTTTTGAGTTGAAGGACTTCAAAGGGTAAGAATTTAATTCATTTTAAGTAATTAGGTTCAATAAGATAGCTAACTCACAAGTTTTAAGCAATTTGTCCAATTCTAGCTTGAAAAAGAGGTGCAAAACAGGAGAAATCTTGTAATCAGTCAAAATTTCAAGGTAAAAAACAGTGATTATCAAAATTTTTCGTGTTTTTGAAATTATTTTTAACCCCAAAATCAATTATTTCACAAATATTTACCTAAATTTGGTTCGAATTTAAACCAAAAAACATAAAAATGGCTCATTTAAGATTCAACGCGCTCGATATCGTTTCAAGAAGAACAACAGAGAGAATCGAGGCTCCATCCAACAAAATATCAGACTATTTTGGACAGGATGTATTCACATTGGACCAAATGAAAGCTTCATTGGCGCCCGATGTTTTCAAAAAAGTAAGTAGTGCCATCGATAAGGGCAAAAAAATAGATATGGAAACTGCAGACCAAATTGCTTCTGCAGTAAAAGCTTGGGCAATCACTAAGGGGGTTACTCATTATACACACTGGTTCCAACCATTAACCGGATCAACAGCTGAAAAGCATGACTCATTCTTTAATGCTCAAAAGGGGATTGAAGTCTTTGCCGGTTCTATGTTGGTTCAGCAAGAACCTGATGCTTCCTCATTTCCAAATGGGGGTTTAAGAACCACATTTGAAGCAAGAGGTTATACAGCCTGGGACCCATCTTCTCCTATGTTTATCTTTGGAAGAACTCTTTGTATCCCAACTATCTTTGTTGCTTATACTGGAGAAGCACTTGACCACAAAGCTCCATTGTTAAAAGCAGTTGAAGCAGTTGATACGGCTGCAACAAAAGTGGTTCAGTTATTTGACAGAAATGTAAACAGAGTAAATGCCTCTCTAGGTTGTGAACAAGAGTATTTTGTAATAGATAAAGCATTATTTTCGGCACGTCCTGATCTATTGATGTCAGGAAGAACATTATTTGGGCATAACCCAGCTAGAGGTCAGCAATTGGATGACCATTACTTCGGATCAATTCCAAGTAGGATTTACAATTACATGAAAGATTTTGAAATCGAATGCTTAAAACTAGGTATTCCAATTTCAACTAGACATAATGAAGTGGCTCCTAGTCAGTTTGAAGCAGCTCCTTTATTTGAAGATATCAATGTGGCTACTGATCATAATAGTTTGATGATGGATGTTATGAGACGAGTGGCTGCAAGACACGACTTGGAAGTACTTTTCCATGAAAAACCATTTGCAGGATTAAACGGAAGTGGTAAACATAATAACTGGTCATTAATTACCAATACAGGTGTTAATTTATTCCAGCCAAGTAATAGTGCAAGAGAAAATCTATTGTTTTTGGTTTTCTTAGTGAATACAATTAAAGCTGTGGCAGAAAATGGAGAGCTATTGAGAGCTTCTATCGCTTCTGCTAGTAACGATCACAGATTAGGCGCTAATGAAGCACCTCCTGCAATTATGTCTGTATTTATTGGTTCTCAATTAACAGCTGTTTTAGATGAATTAGAGGAAAAAGGAAATATCAAAATAGATAAAGGGGATAATATGTACATGAAATTGGGCATAGACAAAATTCCTCAAATTATTTTAGATAATACTGATAGAAACAGAACCTCTCCATTTGCCTTTACGGGAAACAAATTCGAATTCAGAGCGGTAGGTTCTGATCAGAATGTGGCTCAACCCATGTCTATTTTAAATTTAATAATGGCTGAGCAATTAAATGAGTTCCATAAAGAGGTGAAATCTCAAATGGGTAAAGGAACAGATAAGAAAATTGCTATTGTCAATATTTTAAGACAATACATCAAAGACTCCAAAAAGGTAAGGTTTGAAGGAGATGGCTACTCAGCTGAATGGGAGAAAGAAGCAGAAAAAAGAGGCTTAGCCAATGTGAAAAATACTCCTAGAGCTTTAGAAGCATTCGTAACCGACAAAGCTAAAAAGCTTTTCGCTAAACATAATGTAATGACTCCTGAGGAACTAGAGGCTCGTAATGAAATCTACTTGGAGAATTATATTATGAAAATCCAAATAGAATCTCGTTTGATGGGTGATATAGCCTTAAATCAGATTATTCCTACAGCTGTTAAATATCAAAACACTTTGGCTCAGAATGCGAAAAACCTAAGCTCCTTAAAATTAGATAATTCAGAAATTTTGAAAAACATTGAATTAATTTCCGGTTATACTAAAGATTTAAGAAGCTTAGTTCATGAAATGATTGAGAAGAGAAAAGAGTTTAATGAAATTGAAGACACTAAGGAAAGAGCATATAAATACTGTGATGAAGTGAAGGAAGCATACTTTGATAAAATCAGATATGCTGCTGATAAGCTTGAGCTTTATGTAGATGATGAGCTTTGGCCTTTGCCAAAATACAGAGAATTATTATTTTTGAGATAATAACTTATAACCATAACCAACTATTCACTGTAAAGGAAAGCCGTTCTGCTAAAGCAGAGCGGTTTTTTTTGTTTTTGATATTTTACGCACTCATCTGCTTAGTTTTCAAAAAAGGCATCCATTTCTCATCTATCTGACCGGAGAAATCACGTATAAACATCACATAGTTGGGTTTGAATGGAAGACGCTTAAGCTTCATATCACTTTCTTCAGGGGTATTATTTCCCTTTCGGGCATTACACCTTTTACATGCAGTAACCAAATTCGTCCAAACTGACTTCCCTCCTTTTGAGCGTGGGATAAGATGATCTAAAGTCAAATCTTTTGGCTTACCACAATATTGACATTCATGTCCATCACGCTTAAATATGTTCTGACGAGTAAGCATTACACCTTTATAGGGCATACTCACATAATTTGTTAATCGGATAACAGATGGGAAAGGAAAAGAACGGTCAACAGAACGTAGCTTACGAGATTCATCATTTTCTATAAGCTCGGCTTTTTGTAAATATAAAAGCAAAAATGCTTTTGGAATAGTACAAACTGTAACAGGACTATAATCCTGATTTAAAACTAATGCGCGCTTGGAACCAATCTTCATGCTTCAAAAATTTTAATCAAGCATGAAAAATCAGTCTAATCTCTCATGCTAATATTCTTTTTATATCAGTCAAATAATGTGTGTAACCTTTTTGTTCAGCATTGAAGATACCATTTTCATCTAAAAAATCAATTTTTACTTTACCAGAAGCGTGAATAATCTCCTGATTTTCAAGTAAAATACCCACATGGGTTACTTTTTTATGCTCATTTCTAAAGAAAGCTAAATCTCCAGGCATAGCGTTTGCCAAACTATCTACCTCTTTTCCCTGCTGAACCTGCTGAGATGCATCACGCTTTAAAGTATACCCACATATTTTAAAAACGATCTGTGTAAAGCCAGAACAATCAATTCCAAATGGAGATTTCCCTCCCCATAAATAGGGTGCATTTAAGTATTTTCTTGCTATATTTCTAAGGAACTCAAAATCTCTTCTCGCACTTAAAGATTTTGCTTCTCCATTAAAACCCAAATGCTCTTCAATTTTAAAAATTTCATTTGTAGAAATCGGAATAATAGCTCCCATTACCACTGATAACAAATTCTTATGATATAAAATACTTGCTGTTAAGTCAGTACATATTTTATAATCCGAACTATTAATCTGCTCAAAATATTCATCTGTGATAGAATGAAACTGTTTTGCATCGATCCAGCCTTCATAGCCATCAAAATAGATTTTTATCTTAATCCATTTTGAGTCCTTTGATAATTCAGATACTGCATAATGGTCTCCAAATAATAACTGAGTAACCATTTCTGCAGCATCAGAAGCTTCTGCGCGAACTGGCACTATGCTCAATCTACAAATACCTTTTTCCCCTATTGAAATCATAAATTAAAATTTCATATTAGACAGTTCCCGCTTCATGTCTTTATCTTTAATACTGTCTCTTTTATCATGTATTTTTTTACCTTTTGCTAATGCAATTTCAAGTTTAGCTAATCCTCGATTATTGATAAAAAGCTTAGTTGGAATTAGAGTTAAACCTTTTTCTTCCATCCGCTTTCTTATTTTCTCTATTTCCTGCTTTTTTAATAGCAGTTTACGTTCACGCTTTTCTTCATGATTATAATGAGTACCCAATTCATAGAGACCAATATGCATTCCTTTCACAAAAACTTCTCCTCTATGGATATAGCAATAAGCCTCCTGCAAACTGACTTTATGCAAGCGAATGGCTTTGATCTCAGTTCCTTGCAAAACTATACCCGATAAATAGGTATCCAGCCATTCATACTCAAATCGGGCTTTTTTATTTTTTACAGTAACTGAAGTACTAAATTCCTTTTTATCACTCATATTTCACAATTCTAACAAAAATTAATACTTTATTTTGATAAACTATCAAAAAAACTGGCTATTTTTTCTTTTGGAAGGATTTTCTGGCCAGTTGTCCCCTTCGCAACAAGTCTTTCTCCCACTTTAGCCACATAACTACAAATTATTTCACTATTCTCAACCCCTACAAATTTTGCTTCAATCTCAACTTCATTTCCTAATAAAGCAGGAGCTAAATGGACAATATTTAAATGAGTACCTATCCCCTCCTCTCCTTTTTCTAGCATTTCCAGTACAAATAGACGAGTCGCCCACTCTATTTCTCTTGCTAAAGTAAAGGTAGCACAAACATCATGTACGGCTTCTTGTTCAAAATGTGCTGCATCTTCAGCTTTAACCTTAAAATTATGATATTTTCTATCCCCTTTTCTAAAAACTTGCTTCATGAATTTTTATCAATTGAAAATTTCATTCTTGGAATTGGAGCTGCGTCCATACTTAAAAAATCTTGTTTTTGATATTTGAAATATGCTGTCATAGCTATCATTCCTGCATTATCAGTACAATATTCGAATTTCGGGATATACGTATTCCAATTTAATTCTTCACCTGTTTCTGCCAAAATTTTTCTCAAATATGAATTAGCAGATACCCCACCCGCAATGGCGATTTCCTTAATTCCCGTATGTTTCGATGCCTTTTTTAATTTCTGAAGCAATGTCATAATTAATCGATGCTGCACACTGGCACAAATATCATCCAGATTACCGCTCACAAAATTGGAGTCTCTTTGACTGTTATTTTGAAGAAAATATAAGACTGCAGTTTTGATTCCACTAAATGAGTAATTAAATCCAGGCATTTCAGTTTCAGGAAATTGAAATGCTTCATGATTTCCTTTTTTCGCATGTTTATCTATCATAGGTCCTCCAGGATAAGGCAATCCAATGATTTTTGCAATCTTATCAAAAGCTTCTCCTACTGCATCATCTTTGGTTTCCCCCAATATTTCCATATCCAAATAGTCATTAACTTTCACAATTTGTGTATGTCCACCACTGACTGTAAGACACAGAAAAGGGAAATTAGGTTTTGGATCTTCTATAAAATGAGCTAAAATATGCGCTTGCATATGATTAACACCGATTAAAGGGATTTTCAGAGCCGAAGCTAAAGATTTAGCGAAACTACTCCCTACTAATAATGCACCCAATAGACCAGGTCCTTGGGTAAAAGCTACTGCTTTTAAATCCTTCTTGCTTATATTTGCATCGGAAAGTGCTTGTTCTACTACTGGTACTATATGTTGTTGATGCGCACGTGATGCCAATTCAGGAACTACACCTCCGTATTTCTCGTGAACTGACTGAGTAGCGATAATATTATTAAGTACTTTCCCGTTTTGAACAATTGCCGCTGATGTTTCATCACAGGAAGATTCGATGGCCAAAATATTGATATCCATAAATTTTGAAAGAGGAGCAAAATATAACGCAAGGTATTAAAAAAGGTATTGCAAAAGCAATATTATGGGTCTTCCTTATACTTTTTTTTTCGATGAGTGTAATAGTTTTAGCTATGCAATCTTCCTCAGTGCAAACTAAAGTGGCCCAATATGGAAGTGATTACTTGAGTGAAAAATTAGGCTTTGATATTAGTATTGAAAAGATAAACATTGAGTGGTTTGACCAAATTACATTGTCAGGTCTTTATGTGAAAAACAAAGATAAAACCACCTTTATTGATCTCAAATCAATTTGGATTGACTATGACATTAAGCAACTTATCAATGATGAAAGTGTGCTTTTTGACAATCTCAGGTTGGAAGATGGTAGAGTTATGCTCATTAGACAAAAAGGAGATGATTACTTCAATATTGATTACTTGGTTGAAGCCATTAGAAATTTATCTGCTCCAAAAGATGATACTACTTTAACTTCTGCAAAAAATCTCCTGATTCGTGAAGCTTCACTCTCCAATATCATTTTAGGGATTGTTAATTTGGATACCGATAGCATTCAAGATGGATTTAATTACAACCAATTTATTTTACATGATTTAAACGCAGATTTAAATAATTTTTCCAGCAGAGCTGATACAATCGCAATGCAAATAAATCAGCTAACCGCTGTAGATTCAGTTACAGATCTAACCATCCATAATTTGAATTCTGTGTTCGAAATCTCACAAAGCAGACTTTCCTTAACTAACTTAAACTTAGAATTAAACAAAAGCACCATTGGTGATTCTATTGTCTTCAATTACAATTCAATTAGTGACCTTTCATATATCATAGATTCAGTAGATATTAATGCCAATTTTAAAAACTCAGTTATCTACACAGAGGATTTGGCACTTTTTGCTCCTTATGTTAGGAAATATGAGGATAAAATTAATCTTTCGGGAAATTTCAATGGGAAAGTAAAAAAATTTAAAGCCATTGGACTTAATATGAAATTTGGAAATTCAAGTTTTATTGAAGGAAATCTAAGAATGGATGGTTTACCTGAATTTTCTGAATCTTTTATTGACCTAGATTTAACAAACTCTTCTCTTACCCCTACTGATCTTAAACAATATGTAAATGATAGTATCTCATATAAAAGAATTCAAAATTTTGGAATTACAAATTTTACAGGAAGCTTTATGGGATTTCCAACTGATTTTGTTGCTGATGGTGTCTTTATCTCGCCTTTGGGCAGAGTAGAATCAGATCTAAACCTTAAAATTGCTAAAGACTCAAGGAATTCAACCTACAAGGGTAGCATCTCTACTTTTAATTTTAATTTAGGAGAATTTCTAGACGCAGATTCTATTTTCCAAAAAGTGCAGATGACTGGGAATATTCAAGGAAGTGGTTTCACATTAGAAACAGCCAAATTAAATTTGAATGCTAACATTAATCTGTTAGGAATTAATGGGTATGAATACCAGAATATTACCACAAATGCAGAATTGGCATCCGAGTTTTTTAATGGAAAATTAAAAATTAATGATCCTCTTTTGAAATTTCAAATGGATGGTTCTATTGATTTGCGAGATAATAAAAACTTAATTAATGTAACTGCTGACTTAGATACCATTAATTTTAAGGACTTGAATATTACCCAAGAAGACTTCATTTTGGCTGCAAAAGGAAATCTTAATGGAAGTGGAATTATGCTTGACAGCATAGAAGGAACTACATCATTGCAGGAAATCTATACAGTTTATAAAGAAAATTCTTTACAATTAGATTCATTAACCATCAGCACCTCTTTAGAAAACGGATTTAGAAAATTAAAAATTAATTCTGACCTTTTTAGAGCGAATATAGATGGTAGTTATCAATTCACTCAACTTCAAAAAGATCTATTTAGAACAGCCAAAGAATATCAACTCAATATTGAAAATGACAAATATAAAATTGAAAATTACTACAGCACTATTGATTCAACTGCAAATCTTGAGGAGTATATAGTCAAATTTAATTTTTTGATTAAACAAATCAACCCTTTAATTAATTTATTTATACCTCAATTATACGTGGAGAAAGGCGCTGTTATTAAAGGAGAATTCCAAAATGGAAAAAACAGTAATGTTTATATAGAATCTTCTTTTGATTCTGTAAGATATGACAAATATGTATTCTCAAATAATATTGTAGATCTTAATTTCAGTAAATATCATTTGAGTCAGGATGTATTGGGTATTGGTTTTATCAATTCAGAAAAACAACAATTGAATACTAATATTGAAAGTGAGAACCTCAATATGGAGCTTTACTGGACCGGAAGAGAAATAAATTTCAGCACTTTCCTTGACCAAGTTCAAAGCGATAATCATATTAACATCAGTGGAAATTTAAAGTTTTTAGAAGACAGTTTGAATCTAACTATAGATCAGTCAGATATTAAATTCTTTTCAAAAAACTGGAACTTTGTCGATGATAATAATTTAAAAATCAGTCACGATGACTATATCTTTAAAAATTTCGGCATCGCATCGAATGATGAGAGTATAATTGCAAATGGTGCGCTCTCAATGGATTCCACTAAATCATTATTGATTAATATTGATAGCTTCAAAATTGAAAATATAAATGAACTAGTAGACCAGCATGATTTCAAAGGCACAGCAAATGGTTTCATAGATATCCAAAATTACCAGAATCAATTTTTACTGTCTACTAAATTGAGTTTAAATGATTTTTATTTAGATGAATTTTTAATTGGAAACATTAATGGTTTTTCCAGCTGGCAAGCAAATACACAAAAGTTATTAATGGACTACACTGTCAAGCGTCAAGGCCAAGACATTATCAAATTAGAAGGCACTTATGCGCCATCAGTTGAAATAAATCCCTTAGACCTAAAGGCAAAATTAAGAAAGACCAATTTAATCATAGCTGAACCTTTCATCAATACCATTTTTTCAGAAATGCGAGGAGAGGTCGATGGTGAATTCCAAATTACCGGAAATTTGAAAAGACCTATTGTAAATGGAACAGGTAAAATTACTAATGGAGGAATTCTGGTAAACTATCTCAATACTTATTATGACTATACAGGAAATATTAACTTCAATCAGGAAAAAGTTACTTTTGAAAACATTCAGCTAAGTGATGACCAAGGCAACAATGGGTATTTAAATGGTGACCTTTTGCATGATGGCTTTACCGACTTAAGGTTAGATTTAGCTGGCAATATGAATAAATTAAAAGTTCTTAATACCTCCTCTAGAGATAACGAATTATACTATGGGACAGCATTTGTAAGTGGGAATGTGTTTTTTACTGGTAGTGTTGGGAATCTTACCATTGAAGCTAATGCAAAATCAGAAAAAGGAACGAGAATTTTCATTCCAGTTGAAAACACATCCTCCGTGGAAAGAGAAGAATATATTCATTTCATAAACGTAAAAGATACTGCTAATAGGGAGCAAATAATTAATAAAGCAGAAGGAGTAGATATAAGGGGAGTAACCATGAACTTAGATTTAGAGCTCACTCCAGATGCCTACGCGGAAATTATTTTTGATATCAAATCAGGTGATATCATTAGAGGCAGAGGGAATGGAAAATTAAGTATGAATATAGACACCAATGGCGCATTTTCCATGATTGGAGACTATACGCTTACTGAAGGTGGTTATAATTTCACCCTCTATAATATTATCAATAAGGAATTTGACATTCAACCTGGTAGCCAAATCACTTGGGATGGAGATCCATACCGAGCTAATCTTGATATAAAAGCTATCTACGAACAAAATGTATCCTTATTACCTATTATTGACATGGGGCAAGATTCAACCATTGCCAATTCACCAGAGCTAAAAAGAAGATATCCTGCAAAAGTAATTTTGGATCTGCAAGGGGATTTATTGCAACCTGAAGTAGATTTTGATATTAATTTCTCAAATTATCCTGATTATATTGTTACCAATTCTGGACAAATCCCTCTAAGGACTAGCATTGTTGCTTTCGAATCGGAGTTAGAAGCCGATGAACAAGAGCTTAAAAGACAGGTGTTTAGTTTAATCATTTTAAGAAGGCTTTCTCCAAGAGCTTCATTTGCAGTAAGTGGGTCAGTGGGTAATTCCGTAAGTGAATTCCTCTCTAATCAATTAAGTTATTGGGTGACCCAAATTGATGAAAACCTTGAAATTGACGTAGATCTAGGTTCGTTTGATGAAGATCAATTCAATACTTTCCAACTACGATTGTCCTATAGTTTTTTGGTAGGAAGATTGAGAGTGACACGAGATGGTGGGTTTACTCAAGGCGAAACAGACAATGTAAACCAAGAAATATTAGGTATTTTAGGCGATTGGTCTGTTGAGTATTTATTAACTCCAGATGGAAAACTAAGAGCTAAAATCTACAATAGAACCAATTTCAATACTTTGGACAGAATAAATAATACTGCCTCAACTAGCACCGGTGTAAGTTTGGTTCATGTAACTAGTTTCGATCAGTTAAAAGAGATTTTTCAAAGAGAAAAAGAAAAGAATGTGAATACCGAAGAGGAAGAAAATAATTCTGAGGAAATTCCTGAAAATATAAATTCTGATGCCATTCTGAGAGAAGAAGATGAAAATTCCAAATAATGGAAAACTTATCATAAGTTGATTGGTTAGAATTCCAAAAAAAGACAATACAGTGGATAAAATATCGATATTCTGGTTCAGAAGAGACTTAAGACTTTATGACAATACCGCCTTATATTATGCATTGCAAGAAAATCAGCCTGTACTCCCCCTCTTTATTTTTGACTCAGAAATTTTAGATGATCTCAAAGATAAGTCTGATGCAAGGGTAAATTTTATCCATAATGAATTAACACAAATAGATAAACAACTCCAAAAAATCGGTTCGGGTGTTTTAGTTAAGCATGGGAAACCTAAGGAAGTCTATAAATCACTTTTAGAAGAATATGACATTCAATCCGTATTCACTAATCGCGATTACGAACCCTATGCTTTAGAAAGAGACCAAAAAATCGATAATATTTTACAACAAAAAGGGATTGGTTTCTACGATTTTAAAGATCATGTAATTTTCGAAAAAGATGAAATCTTAACAGGCGGAAATGAGCCTTATAAAGTTTTTACTCCTTTTAAAAATAAGTGGATGGAAAAACTTAAATCTGGCCATATTCATCCGTATAAAATTGATTTGAAAAAAGAAAATTTTTATCAATTCAAACCAACTTTACCAAGTCTGGAGGAAATTGGCTTTAGAAAAACAGATGTCCTTATTCCTAAGAAAGAATATGATGAAGATACTATCAAAAAATATGATAAAGAACGAGATTTCCCCGCAAAAAACGGTACTAGCAGATTAGGAATTCACCTGAGATTTGGTACCATAAGCATACGTGAAGCCGTTGCTCATGCTCAAAAACTTAATGACACCTGGCTGAATGAATTAATCTGGAGAGATTTTTATAGTATGATTCTAGCCAACTTTCCTCATGTGGTAAAAAATGCTTTCAAAGCAAAATATGATAGCATTCCTTGGAGAAACAATAAAGAAGATTTTCAGAAATGGTGTGAAGGCAAAACAGGATATCCGATTGTAGATGCCGGCATGCGAGAGTTAAATCAAACAGGCTATATGCACAATAGAGTGCGAATGATTGTTGCAAGTTTTTTGACTAAACATTTACTTATCGATTGGAGATGGGGAGAAGCCTATTTTGCTGAAAAACTATTGGATTACGAATTGGCCTCCAATAATGGAGGCTGGCAATGGGCTGCAGGAACTGGTACTGATGCACAACCTTATTTTAGAATTTTCAATCCTTACAGCCAGACAGATAAATTCGATAAAAATAAAGCCTATATCAAGAAATGGATACCGGAAGTCAATACTGATGAATATCCTGAACCTATGGTTGAGCATAAAGAAGCGAGGCAAAGAGCTTTAGATACTTACAAATCTGCTTTAGATAATGCTTAACATTTCGATTTATAAACTGACCCTAAAACGATTCTAAAACACTAAAGCTGTCCCCATATTGTTATTAAATTAAACTTTGAAGTCTCATCTTTCACATCAATTCTAAAAAATAACCTTGGTTATTTTCCTTTGTGTTCTTTGTTACTTTTGTGGTTATAATTTAAAACTGTTAATAAGAAAAGCTAACATTACTCTTTACCACAAAAGATCCAAAAGAAAACAAAAGATTTTTCGCTAAAGTGAAAATCTAGCTAAGGAAAATAGCATTGAAACTTTCCCTGCGATCTGACGGTTTTCCACGCTCTGAACGATAAATGGAGTAGCAAACACTAGAACATAGAATATAGGAGGGTTCAAATCTTTAACACATTCAGTATTCTTCCCTTGGCCCTTTTAGCACAATTTTAAACCTTATGGGTTTCTGGAAATTACAGTATTTTAGTTTACTCAAAATAGAAATATGATTTAAATAAAAACCCGCAAGGTTTTTCTATAATTTTCATAACAATACTTAATTATCGCTAATTTTGGATCATGAGGATATTGCTAACTGGCTTTACTTTACTGATTCTATTCCAAAATTCAGGTCATGCTCAAATTCAAAAAGATAGCATTGATACAGAGAAATTAAGGAATATCATTTTGGCTGAAAGTGCCATATATGCTGGTGGAATGACAGGATTAGGCTTATTATGGTATAAGGAAAGTGAACCACAATCATTTCAGTTCTTTAATGACAATAAACAATGGCTTCAAATGGATAAAGTGGGACATATTTATACTGCCTATCACCTCACTGATATAAATTTCCAATTGTTGAAAAACACTGGCATAGATCCAAAAAGAGCTATGCTATACAGTAGCATAAGTTCTACTGCTATGATGCTTCCTATAGAAATATTTGATGGCTTTTCTACAAGTTATGGGGCTTCTTGGGGAGATGCAATAGCCAACACAATAGGTGCTTTCCTCCCCTATCAGCAATTTCTATTTGACCAAAATTACATTTATCCCAAATTCTCATTTTCTACAAGTCATTATGCCGATTTAAGACCCAATACTCTGGGGAGTAATTTTGTAGAACAATTAATTAAGGATTATAATGGTCAAACTTATTGGTTGAGTACAGATTTCAATATTTTTAGTAAAAAAAATCAATTCCCTGATTGGCTACAATTTTCGGTTGGCTACAGTGGAAACCAAATGGTTTATGGTAGCCCGCAGGAAAATACAGAAAACGGATATCTGGCAACCAGACAATGGCTGTTAAGTATGGATTTAAACCTCAGCAAAATTGAAGTGGAGCAAAAATGGTTAAAAATAATGCTGAATGTAATCAATAAGGTTAAAATTCCGTTGCCAACAGTAGAATGGAATGGAAAAGAAGTAGTTTTACATCCTTTATATTTTTAAAATTAAATAACCATGCAAATAGGCGATAGAGTAAGATTGATGAAAGGAACTGAAGAGGGTATAGTAGTAAAAATGCTGGATAAATCTTTAGTAGAAGTTGAGATAGAAGATGGATTCGCTATTCCTGTTTTGGAATCTGAACTAGTGGTAGTATCCTCAGATGAAAGCACAGCTTTTGATACCCCAAAATATGAGAGTCAAAGGCCCTCAAAACAAAAAACAGCATACGAACAACCTAATCAACTGAAAGGATTTCATTTAGCTATAATCCCATTGAATGATCATCTTAATAGCATCTATTTCCTAAATCCAACAAAAGACGATATTTTAATAATGGCCAATGAAATTAATGGGAAAAATGAGGAGAAAACCATTTTATCAGAAAAGATATTTGCTGAAAAATTTAGTAAAATAACTGAAAGAAACATGGATCACCTAAATACATGGTCTCCACTTTCATTTACAATATTGACTGAAAACAGCAAATGGTCTATTCCGATCAGACCTGAAAAAATCACTGTAAAAATAAAAGCCAAACATTTCCAGAAGGAGAAAATAGATATCCCATTCATAAATAAAAAAGGTTTCTTAATTCCTTTAAGTCAATCTTCAAAAGAAACAGTTGAGCCAGAAAAAATTGATGTTGATAAATTAAAAGACAGCTTTTTTAAAGGACAAGAAGAAACTGAGAGTTACAAAAAATCTGGAAAAAGCAGTGCTCAAATTCCTGAGATAGATTTACATATTGAAACCATTGACCCTTACTATGAAAATTTACCAAAAGAAGATATATTACGTATACAACTTTTAAAATTCGAAGAGAAACTCAATGAAGCCTTAATGGCTGGTTTGGATGAAATCATTTTCATTCATGGGGTTGGTAATGGTGTTTTACGAAATAATATACATAAACAATTATCACAGCACCATAATATTGAATTTTTTAAAGATACACACAAAGAAAAATTTGGATATGGAGCAACATTAGTAAAGATTAAATAAAATTATTTCTAAATTTTATACAATAATTTACTAAATTTGTTATTATATGAATTCAAGTGATTGAAGAAACATATATAACTGACTAAGAAAACTTTTTAACAACAGCCTTATGAATTTTAATGAATTTATGGAGTCCTACGCCAATGAAGTAGGCGGGCAATTCCAAGAGTATGACACCAATAAATCGGTGGTTATTTATCCTTTAGGCGGAAATAGATATCAAGCAGTGCTAGGTACTTTAAAAAAGAGTGATATTACTAGTAAACCAAGTATAGAGTTCACTTCTAAGGTTTGTGAATATAATACATCTATAAACCTAGAGAACCTCATCCGAGCAAATGCAACCTTTTGCTCTGCTCGATTTGTGCTAATTGATGATTTCATTAGAGTTGAAGCCGCTATTTTGGAAGAAAGTGCAACAGAAGGTGTATTAAAAGATATTATTGAAGAAGTAGCAACTGTAGCAGATGCATGGGAACATAAATTAACCGGGCAGGATGTACATTAAACTTGCCCTATTTTTCTCATATTAATTTCAACTAATATCCCACTCACACCTCCAAATCCATTTTTTGGTCTTATTTTTGTCAATAAGATTTAATTATAAAAATTGCAAGCCGTCTTATCGCTCTTCGATTTATCGAGGGGAGGAAAGTCCGAGCAACACAGAGCACCGTACCTTGAGAAACCAAGGGTCTTGATGTAAAAATCAGGAACAGATAGTGCCACAGAAAACAGGTAGCCATGTCATTTGGCTTGTCTAAATCGTCATGGTCATAGTGAAAAGGTGGGGTAAGAGCCCACCGTCTCGGATAGTAATATTCGAGTGCACGGTAAACCTTTCGGGTTGTAAGGTCACATACATTTTTGCTCCCGTATCTATTTATAGCTATGGGATAAGGGCTGCTCGTCCGAAAATCCTGATTCAGGATGGTAAAAAGGGGTAGACTGCGTTAGATAAATGATAAGAGCACTTCCGAATTTATTTGGGAGTGGACAGAACTCGGCTTACAGGCTTGCAATTTTTTTTTATTTTTATTGAACAAAACACAAAAATATGTCCAAAATACTATTGATAGATGATGAAGCCAGTATTCGTCAAACTTTAAAGGAAATACTGGAATACGAAAAATATCAAGTAGAGGAAGTAGCAAACGGTGCTGATGGCTTGAAAAAAATAGAAAATGAACATTTCGATTTAGTTCTTTGTGATATCAAAATGCCTAAAATGGATGGTATGGAGTTGTTAAATGCAGTTTATGAAAAAGGCATTGAGATTCCATTCATTATGATTTCTGCTCATGGCACTATTGACAATGCAGTGGAAGCCACCAAAAAAGGTGCTTTTGATTTCATTTCCAAACCACCAGATTTAAATAGGCTTTTAGTTTCGGTAAGAAATGCATTAGATAAATCAAATCTGATGGCTGAGACTAAAACGCTTCGAAAAAAGGTCTCGAAAAAATATGAAATGATCGGTTCATCCAAGCAATTGGAAGAAGTAAAAGAGACAATAGCTAAAGTGGCTTCTACCGATGCTAGAGTATTAATTATAGGTGAAAATGGGACTGGTAAAGAATTGGTTGCAAGACAAATTCATGAGCAAAGTGAAAGAGCCAATTTACCTCTCGTGGAAGTCAATTGTGCCGCTATTCCCTCTGAATTAATAGAAAGCGAACTATTTGGTCATGAGAAAGGCTCTTTTACATCTGCTATAAAGCAAAGAATCGGAAAATTTGAACAAGCAACAGGCGGTACTTTATTTTTGGATGAAATTGGGGACATGCCTTTATCTGCCCAGGCAAAGGTTTTGAGAGCTTTACAAGAAAATAAAATTAATAGAGTCGGAGGTGATAAAGATATTAAAGTAGATGTGAGAATTATTGCTGCTACTAATAAGAACCTCAAGGAAGCAATTGAAAATGGAGAGTTTAGAGAAGATTTATTTCACAGATTAAGTGTAATAAGAATCAATGTACCTCCTTTGAAGGATAGAAAGGATGATATTCCTGAGTTAGTGGAAAGATTTTTAAGTGATATTGCCGAAGAGCATGGGTCAAAGAAAAAATCTATTGATAAAGAAGCTTTAAATCAATTGAAGGAATATAATTGGAGTGGAAATATTCGTGAACTTCGAAATGTTGTGGAGAGACTTATAATTTTAGGAGCCGATAAAATAACGGCCCAAGATGTAAAAAAGTATATTGAATAAAATGAATTAAAATTAAACAGATTGTTCTTCTAAAACAGACTCTTGCTCTGAATTAATATCATTAAAAGAGTAGGTTGGACATGTTTTTTGAGCACATGCTCCAATGAATAATGCTGATAAAATAACTAATAGAAGTTTCTTCATGTCGAAAGCGTTTAATAATCTTACATCCAAATATAAGTCCATTAATCTAAAATTTAAAATCTATTATTAAATTAATTACATTTTTCACCAACTTTTGAATATTAAAATCAATCGATTATCTAATTATAAATTTCGATAATCGCTGAATGAAATAAAATTAGGCTATTTTAGAATCTAAAATTATGAGTTTCTATTCATCTATTTAAATCTTAATTTTTGGCTAAAAAACACTTAGGGTGATACTTACTATCAGTAATTTTTTATTTAATTTGATGTTTAATGTCAATACATAATGCTTAGGAAAGCGATATTATTACTAACATTTTTTTTAATTTCAGAGTATAAACTGCAGGCCCAAAATTCTGATATTGCCTCTCAGTGGGATTGGTTTACAGCATGGGAAGAACGTATCGCTAGCACTGATGCGGAAGAATTACTTGAAAATAAGGAAGAAGAACTCCAATCAGCTAAAGATATTGAACGCGAGGATATTGAAAGTAGGGTTTCAAAAGAGTTAGCTTTCATTCATATTAATAAAACCAACAATCTAGAAAAAGCTATGTCTCTGCTAATCAGAGCACTAGATATAGATGAAAAATCAGAAAATGAAACCGCTCTAATTTTCACATATATAGGCTTTTACCAGCTTTTTGAACAAGTAGAAGATTATTATTATAGTCAGGAATTTTTAGAAAAAGCTTCCAATCTCCTTCGGAACTATGATCTACTGCCCTTAAGGCTTTACATTAATCAAAATTTAGGTCACACCTATTATGCTACTGGAGAAACAGGTAAATCTATAGAACAACATCAAAATATCCTTCAATTTGCCAAAGCGGAACGAATTCCAAAAATTGAGGCAGAAGCATATAGTGATTTAGCATATATTTATGCTAATGAAAATGAGTACGATAAAGCTATAAATCATTATAAAAGTGCTCTTGAGACCTACAGAAGAATTCAGTCACCCATATCGGAAGCGGAATGTTTGAATGCTATTGCAAATATTTATTTAATGCAGAATAATTTAGAACGAGCCTATGATAATTATGTAATAGCACTAGATATCTTAAGGGAAACTGAAAATACCGAAGTTCAATTAGCTACTTTATACAATTCAGTTGGAAGATATTATTTGAAACAAAATAATGCAGAAAGAGCCTTGGCTAACTTAAAATTAGCTAATCCGCTTGCTCAAAGTTCTCAAAAACAAGAACTTATTCAAGAGACTTATGCCTTATTAAGTAAAACTTATAAAGAATTAGGAGAATATAAAAATGCACTTGAATACAGCGAGCTATTTAAAGCATTGGAGGATTTCCTTCAAAAAGAGAAGAATGATCGGAGTATTCTAAAAATGCAAAGTCGGTATTCCATTAATCAAAAACAAAGCTTAATTGACCAATTAGAATTAAACAGAATTCAAAAAGAGTTTGAATTAGAGGAAGAGAAAAGGTTTAAAAATTTCCTGATCATTATGGTCGCGCTCATTGCCATCATACTTCTATTAATCTTTACACTCTTTCTATTACAAAAGAAAAGCAATGCTAAATTGAAAGAAGCCAATTTAAAAGTTAAGGCACAAAATGATGAATTAGAAGATTTAAACGCCACAAAAGATAAATTCTTCTCCATTATTAGCCATGACCTTAAAGGCCCTTTAAATTCGCTTACTTCCTTCTCTGGACTATTGATGAATCATACCAGCAGCTTAAGTATAGAAGAAATTCAAATGTTAGCGAAGGATTTAGATAAATCTATAAAAAACCTGTTCACTTTATTAGAAAATCTGCTACAATGGTCACGATCACAGACTGGGAATATTGAGTTTACCGCTGAAGAATTTGACCTTACAGAAATGCTGAATGAAAATAAAAAACTACTAAGTAATCAAGCTGAAAATAAAAATATTAGCATAGAGGTTAAAAATACAAAATCCATTATTGCAAAGGCACATCCCAATTCCATCACTACCGTAGTTAGAAATCTCTTATCAAACTCAATCAAATTTACAGAAGAAGGCGGTCAAATTAAAATGGGGGTTATAGAGGAAAAAAATCGTTATGTAGTAAAAATAGCTGATAATGGAGTGGGTATGCCAAAAGAAGTAGCCAATAAAATCTTTAGAATTGATACCAAACATTCCACTCAAGGAACAGCAAAGGAAAAAGGAACGGGCTTGGGTCTAATTTTATGTAAAGAATTTGTAGAGAAAAATGGTGGTGAAATATGGGTGAAGAGTGAGGAAGGAAAAGGGACTATTTTTTCCTTCTCTATTCCTAAATAAATCAGTTATAATTTAAATTCTCAGCCATTTGCTTTGCTGGCAAAATTACTTCAATAGTAGTTCCAGTTTCAACTTCACTATGCAAATTCAATTCCCCTCCTAGCCTTGACACAACTTTTTTTGCCATATATAGTCCCATTCCTATATTGATATCACTTCTTTTTCCTTTAAAGAATACCTCAAAAACTTTTTTTTGTAAATCATCGGGTATCCCCACCCCATTATCAGCAAAGTAAATTTTATAATGAGATGGATTATCTTTTTCAAAAAGAATTTTCAATTCGGTATCATAATAATTATTATGCTCAAAAACATTCTCAATTAATTGGTAAAACAATCTTTTTAGTAAAGCCCTGTCGGAAGTAATAAAATTGGAGTCTGGATGAATCTTAACCTTGATTCTTGCCTTATTGATATCTTTATTTCTCTTCAAAAAGACTGAATTGCATACTTCATCAATTAATTCTCTCAAGCCAAAAGTAGTAAAGTTCAAATCTCCATGAAGAATGAAACTTACTTCTTTGAAGTCGTTGAAGACGTGTTCAAGCTTTTGAATACTCTTCTCAATCATTCCAAAATAACTAACAACTTCTTCGTTGTCTGATGTCATATTGCCAAGATTCACTAATCCCAAAATATTAGCAATAGGCCCTCTTACATCATGAGATGTTTTATACATAAAATTAGCCAACTCAGCATTCAAATCTTTTAGATTTAAGTTTGCTTGCTTGAGTGGTGTAATATCTCTTAAAAATTGCTTAAAACCTTTAATCCTTTTCTTTTCATCATAAAGAAGTGAAGTGCTACTTTCCATCCAAACAGGAAAATTTGAGCTAGACTTAAATTCATATTCCGCATCCAAATAAGGGAATTCTTTATACATCAAAATATTTTTGATTTCCTTATCTTTATTTGCCGATCTGGTGGTTAAAAGTTGATGAATATTGACTCCAAGAATTTCTCTTTCATCAAATCCCAAAATAGAATAAAATAGCTTAGGGGCTTGAGTAATTTTATGTTCTAAATCTGTCTCAACAAACATCACAGAGGTAAAATCCTCCATTTTTTTTCTTAATTTTTCGCTTTCAATCAACTCCCACTCTTTTTCTGCTCTTGTATGGACTTCCTTTCTAATTACTTCTGATTTCTTCTTAATTAATTTCCTTAAAGAATATATGTAAAATAATGCCATAAGCGAAAGCAAGAGAAATATGCTCAATAAAATAATGACTAAATCTTGGTTTTGTGACCACCAACTTTTCTTGGGTGTCAACCATTTTTGAAATAATCGATCATATTCGCCTGAAGCTTTTACTAACCTTAATCCCCAGTTAAGAGAATCTAACATTGCTGAATCTTGCTTTTTAACTACAAAACAATATTCTGTAATAAAAACTGGGTCGCTAGATGATTGAATATTATGAAGCTTTTCAATTTTCATTTTATAATTTGTAGTCATAAAAGAAGTGATAGCACAATCAGCTTCACCTCTAGCCACAGCATCAATGGCATCTGATTCAGATTTATAAGTTTGTAGCTCTTTCAAATCTAAGAACCCTAATTGATCAAAGTATTCTTCAACTATGGTAGCCTCCTGAATCGCTACTTTTTTACCTGATAGACTAAATAGATCCTCCACTGGCTCTTTGTCTGAACGAGTAAAAATAGAATAATACACTAAACTAATAGGACGTGAAAATAATATGCTATCCTCACGAGCTGTAGTTTTAAAATATGCAGCTACATCCAATTCATCTGTGACTTCTAATTTTCTCCTTATATTTTTCCAGTCATCAGGATAAATTTCAATATCCCAATTTAATTCTTTACCAATTGCTTTTAATATATCAACATTAAATCCATCGGCTTTTCCGTCTCCATTGATAAATTCATAAGGCTCATATGTTTTATCAATTCCATAATTTATTGATTTTTCAGGCAAAGAATTATTACTTTTAGCTTGACCAAATAAAATATAAGGGGTCAACATTAGAATTGAAAAGGTCGTAGATAGTACTTTCATTCAATTGGGGATAATAAATGAAACTTAAATTTTAAGCTTAGTAATAATAGAAAAAATTTATAAATTTTTATAAAATAAACACTATATTTCTTTAAAAGTTTAAATAATTTTCAAACAAATATTTTAAAACATAGATATTTTCTAAGTACTAATGGAAGAACAAGCGAACACCAGTGCAAAATGGAAAGAAAAAGCATTTAATGTTATTTTTAAGGCCGATTCTTTTTGGGGGAAAATGTTTGATGCAATTCTATTAGTTGCCATTTTTTTAAGTGTTTTAGCGGTTGTACTAGAGAGTGTAGGCAGATTTCGAATAAATTATGGTACTTACTTTCTATGGGCAGAATGGATATTTACAGGTTTTTTTCTTATTGAATATATCATAAGAATCATTATTGTAAAAAAACCTTGGCACTATATCAAAAGTTTTTTCGGGATAGTAGATTTGATGTCAATCTTACCCTCACTATTAGCTTTTGTTTTTGCTGGTGCACAATCGTTAATGATTATCCGAAGTCTTAGGTTATTAAGGATTTTCAGAGTTTTTAAGCTCACACAATACTTAGGTGAAGCCTCTCAACTTTCAACAGCTCTATTAGCAAGCAGGAAAAAAATTACCTTATTCATAGCTACTGTTTTAATTCTAGTTTCCATAATGGGTGCAGTTATGTATCTAATTGAACCTCCAGAAAGTGGTTTTACGGATATACCAAAAGGAATTTACTGGTCAATAGTTACGCTTACCACTGTTGGATACGGAGATATTGCTCCAATTACTCCTTTAGGACAAATCGTAGCTTCCTTTATTATGATCATGGGATACGGCATAATAGCAGTACCCACTGGTATAGTAACTTCAGAAATGAATAAAAATCGATTTAAAATTGATAATAGAAGTTGCTCCAATTGCAATGCGAAGCAACATAGCGATTTCGCTAAATTTTGTCATAATTGTGGAGAAAAATTACCTCCTACTTCATAAATGACATTAATTTTTATCAACAATAGTTACCATAACATCGTTGTAGATACATGGAAAATTCAGGAATCATTAAAATAGAGAAATTAGGCTTCCCATGGCAAACACAAGATCCATTTTTATTTTGTGTGCATCATGAGGATTTTTTTCCTAAAGGGAATAAAGATTTAGGACCAGCTGCGTCTTTGGAAGGCAGGATGATAGGCCAAGATTTCACTATCAAAGATGGCTGGAGAATGTATCATGGAAGTAAAGTCCCTGGCTTCCCCGCTCATCCTCACTGCGGATTTGAAACGGTTACTGCCGTCAGAAAAGGATTAGTAGACCATTCCGACTCATTAGGAGCTGCTGGCAGATTTGGAAATGGAGATGTGCAATGGATGACGGCTGGAAAAGGTGTACAACATTCTGAAATGTTCCCCTTATTGAAAGAAAATGAAGAAAATCCATTAGAGCTCTTTCAAATTTGGTTGAATTTGCCAAGGGCTAGTAAAAAAGTAGAGCCTCATTTCGCTATGCTTTGGAAAGATACTATTCCTGTGGTTAAACATACCGATCGTAATGGTAAATCCATTGAAGTTGAAGTGATGGCAGGAAAATTGGATAATGAAACAGCACCTAAACCAGCACCTGATTCATGGGCAGCAAATCCGGAAAATGAAGTGGCAATTTGGCATATTAAAATGGAAGCAGGTGCTGAGTTCACATTACCAACAAGCGAAAATAAAATTAATAGAAACTTATATTTCTTTAAAGGCAAAGGTTTTAAACTGAATGATACTGACTTACCGCATTATCATGGAGCACATCTAGATGCTAGAGCAGATATAACTTTGAAAAATGGTGATGAGGAAGCAAGATTATTATTCCTTCAAGGTAACCCTATTAACGAGCCAGTAGTTCAACATGGGCCATTTGTTTTAAATTATCCTGCGGAAGTAAGAGAAACGATAATGGAGTTTCAAAAAACAGAATTCGGAGGCTGGCCATGGCCTTCTTACGAAAATGTTCATGAGAAAAGCAAAGGTAGATTTGCAATACATGCAGACGGAAGAGAGGAAATTAAAGACTGATTCATGCAAGAAGAATTTCTAGAAAGAATTTTCAAGGAGCATCAAAATGCATTGGGCTGTCCTTCACCAGACAGCATTATTTCATTTTATGAAGCTTTATTAGGATTCATTTTCCCTGATTATGGAAATGAAAAGATCTGTGATAAGGCAAAATTGGAAAGTCGCTATTTGGAATTGATAAATGATTGGCATAATCTCCTAGAAAAAAGATGTAAAAGCCTTCAAAAAAAGTATCCTGGTGAGGAAGAAGTTCTTTTTAAGGATTTAGTAAAAATTAAAGATGCTTTAGAAATAGATATCAAAGCCATATATGAGGGAGATCCTGCAGCAAAAAGTAGATTGGAGGTGGTAAAAACTTATCCGGGATTTAAAGCAATAGCAGCCTATAGGATTGCACACTGTATTTACAATGCCGGATATGTTTTGATTGCACGTATTATCAGTGAACACGCCCATAGCAAAACTGGAGTTGATATACATCCTGCTGCAAAAATTGGTAGTAATTTTTGCATAGATCATGGAACCGGAATCGTAATTGGAGAAACCACAGATATTGGTGATTATGTAAAAATCTATCAGGGTGTTACTTTAGGAGCAACTAGTGTTCGAAAGGAAAATGCTAGTCAAAAAAGGCATCCAACAATTGGGAATCATGTAGTAATTTATGCTAATGCTACAATTCTAGGAGGTAAAACAGTAATAGGCGATCATTGTATCATAGGCGGAAATAGCTGGATTACAAAAAGTTTGGAGCCACATTCAAGACTTTATTATGATTCAGATAATAAGCATCTACATAAAAGTAATTTGAAATAAATTGCTGTCTTAAAACTAATTAAGACAGCAATTTATTTATTAATCCATTTTCATTTTTGAACCAGCCCAAATTCTGTTGTTTAAATTTAAGTCGTCTACTATTCCTATCATTAAATCAAGCATATTGTGATATTCAAGAATTAAATCCTTATTAAGATTGGTTCTGAAAATTCTAGGCTCAAATAAGTTTTTATGTTCTAAAACGGCAATAAAAATACTGTTATCTACAAATGAAATATAAGGGGCAAATTTTCTTTTTTTACCAAACTCTGTCAACCTCTGCATGAGAGACGTAGATAATATATACCTAGCCTCCACTTGATCTTCACCATATACAGCATAATATTTTTCGAATTCAGGATCCTCCAATTTTACTAAAGGTGGCCTTCCAACATTTAAGCTTTGTAGGCTTTTACCTATAAAACCAAGTGACCTTTCCAAATAGTCTGGTAGAATAAAAGTCTTCGTTTTAAAATCCTTATTAAAATCAGCTTCAAAAAATACCCCTTGAAAGATAGTGTGCCATTCAGTTTTTCTGTTTTTTCCTGAACCACTTTTGGTTTTATATTCAGAATGAACTTCAGAAAAACGAATAGGAGTTTGTCCAATTTTACCTTGCACTAAATCTTCAGCTTTATATTTATCAGGTCTCCTTTTAAAAAGTTCACTTCTTAAATATTGTGATTTAGGAAATCCTTCTGTAGCTCTATATTCTAAGCTATCATCAATAAAGTGAACTAGTTTTTGAATAACATTATCTTTATAAACTTTTGCAAATTTTTTCCTAAATCGATTAAAGAAAATTGCGAATGGCAAAATTGTAAGAATTGCTACCCAAAGATAAATCATTCCCCTGCCTTGATCCTCGTTTGGAAAAAAAACAGGATCAAAAATAAAAGCAGAAAGAGCAATCAATATATAAGTTAAAAATAAAATAATCAGGAATCGCTTTTTAAAATTCTTTCTAGTTTCTTCCTGTTTTACTATTTCAGAAACTAGTTTAGTTTCATAAAATTCATCAAAAGATTTAATTTTTTCCATTTTTCAAAAATTAGGCATTAAATAAATCTTTTGCACTGATATTTTTTCGTTCCGTATCAGGAATCTCAAACCAATCCTTTTTCTTATAATTCATCATAGATGCTAAAATATTGGTCGGGATCATTTGTATCGCATTATTATAATCAGTCACTGTACTATTATAGGCTCTTCTTGCCGCAGAAATTTGCTCTTCAGATTCTGTCCAAGCACCTTGTAATTGTAAAAAATTAGTATTGCTTTTTAAATCGGGATAGTTTTCAACCGCTACCATAATCCCGCTCATTTTACCGGCAATTTTATTTTCTACATCAATTTTTTCACTATCAGATATTTGACCAGAAACTGCTTTTGCTCTGAGTTCAGTTATTTCTGTCAGCGTATCTTTTTCATGTTTCATATAGGCTTTTACAGTATTCACCAAATTCGGGATCAAATCATATCGCTTTTTCAACATCGCATCTATAGTTGAAAAACTATTTTCAATTTGGTTTTTCTTGTTTACCAAGCTGTTATACATCAAAATTATAATCAGTAGAAGTACAGCCACTCCAATCCCTATAGCTAACATATTCTTAAAATTTAAGGTTAATTAATATTTTCAAATCTCAATCTATTTATATAAAATAATAATTCCAATATTTTATATTGGATTGTTCATATTAATTATGCTTTACAGTTCTAAACAGTATATTAAAATGCTCGTTTAGTAGTTCATAACAGTAATTTTACCAATGTCAATTATATATAAATGTTTGTAGAAGATTTAGTGGGCAATACCCCTATAGTGGAACTGAAAAATATCCCAACCAATAAAAATGTAAAGATTTATTGCAAACTGGAAGGGCAAAATCCTGGAGGAAGTGTAAAAGATCGTGCTGCTTTAGGAATGATTGGCGCAGCCTTAGAAAGAGGAGATATCAAAGCGGGGGATAAATTAGTAGAAGCTACTAGCGGCAACACTGGAATTGCTTTGGCTATGATTGCCAAATTGAAGGGCTTGCACATGACCTTAATCATGCCTGAAAACTCCACATCTGAAAGAATTCAAACAATGGAAGCTTATGGAGCAGAAGTGATTTTAACAAAAGCAGAAGGCACAATTGAATATTCCAGAACTGTGGCCGAGGAAATGGCTGCGACTGGTGAGTATTATATGCTCAATCAATTCGGAAATCCTGATAATTACAAACAGCATTATAAAACTACTGGTCCAGAAATTTGGAATGACACTAAGGGCGAAATCACCCATTTTGTTTCGGCTATGGGCACAACCGGGACTATTATGGGGGTATCCAGGTATTTGAAAGAGCAAAACTCAAATATTCAGATTGTAGGTACACAACCTACTGATGGCTCAAGAATCCCCGGCATCAGAAGATGGTCTCCAGAATTTTTACCTAAAATATTTGAAGCAGAAAGAGTAGATAGAACCATCGATATAAGCGAAGAAAATGCCACCAAGATGACGCAAAGAATGGCAAAGGAAGAAGGGATTTTGGCTGGCATGAGTAGTGGTGGTGCATTATTTGCTGCTTTACAAATTGCAAAAGAAATTGAATCTGGTATAATTGTTTGCATTACTTGCGATCGTGGAGATCGATATTTAAGTTCGGATTTGTTTAAATCTTAAACTTAATATCTTTTACCATTAAACCTGATGCAGCAGCATTTAGCTTATCGAAATTTGGAGGATTTCCTTGCAGAGCATTTTCAAGATCTTGCAAGGAAATTTCATTTTTCCCAACCCTAATCAAAGCGCCCATCATTAAGCGAATTTGATAGCGCATAAATCCTTTTCCTGTTACTTTAAAAACTAAACTCTCATCTGGAAAAAAACTAGCTGTTAATTCGGTATTCTCCTCTATCCTACTCTCCTTTATTCTGCGAATTGTATTTTTATTTTCAGTATCGCCTACCATAAAGTATTTAAACTCATGTTCTCCTACAAATAGTTGTGCGGCTTCCTTCATTTTTGAGATATCAAGAGGGAAATGAATACAATTCATGTAAGGAGAAGCAAATGGATATTTTTCCTTCACTGAAGCAAAATAGTAATGATAAGTTTTCAAACTTACATCCTGAATAATATTGAATTTATTATCAACTTCTTTTATATTAATTACTTTTATATCAGAAGGCAGATTTTCATCTAAATCCTTTTGAAAACGCTCCAAATCTAATTTCTGATTGTAGAATAATTCAAAGAAAGCAGACTCAGCTGAAACCATTGCATCCGTTCGGCCAGCACCCAGTATTTTGAATTTTTCTTCCTTAAATAGGAAAGTGAAAGTTTTATCCAACATTCCTTGTAGGGTTTTTAATCCAGGCTGAAATTGCCAACCATGATAGCGGAAACCAAGGTATTGAATCTCAATTAAATAATAAAAATCGAAACGGGAAGCCATTGAAATTTAATTACAAAGTTTAGCATTTACTTCGCTATGCCCTCTGTTGGCTTTACAAGTCCAGGCTTTTTTAACGTCTATAACCTGCCAAATACTTCCTCCTAACTTCAATTCAATTCTATAATATTGATCATCGATTGAATCATCCTGCAAATTCTTCTTTTCAATCATCACCACTGCATGTGTGATCAATTCATTTCCTGATTTGCTTTTAGCGAGTATTTTCACTTCTGGGCTAATCATTTGTTGACCTGCTACTCTGATAGCTATGGTAATTGGACTATAAGCCCAACTCAATCGCATAGTAGTAGCTTTCTCTATTGATTTATTTATTTCAACAATATCAATATTTTCTCCATTTTCAAAAACCTGCTGTTCTAAATCCCAGAGAGGATCTTGATTAGTTTTCTGAGCATCATTTTGCCCGCAAGACAAAATCAAAAAGGAGCTAAGTATCAATAAAAGATTTAAACGCATAAGTTAAGTTATATGGATTCGAAAATTTATTACACAAAGGATAGTCATTTGATTCTGAATTTCAGGTTCATACCAATGATCCTTGTGTAATTGCCTAATAGGCTCTATTTAATAAAATATTTTCAATTTTAAGGATTTTTTTTCGCCTTCCAGAAGGAATTTAGCATCCTTATATTTTGGAGCACTAAAAGTATTGACTGCATCCTTGCTTGCTCCATATCCTTCTGTTGGTGCGCCTACAAAGTTGGTATCCATTTTTTCATTTCCATTCTCATCATGTAAAAATACTACTGCGTATTCGCCCGGAGGCAAATTTTCAATTGTTATGAAATGCGTTTTTTGCGTCACTTTGACTTTCTTATTGACTACCGCTTTTTCTTCATTATTAGGAAAATCATTGGCATTATCAAATACCGACACTAATACATGTCCTTTCGTATTTCGAAATTCACTGATTTCTAATTCTAAAGATGCTGTTGAGGGTTGTCCTAATAAAGAAAATAGAATAATTATATATTGGCTTAAAATCATGATTATGGTTTTATAGTAAGCAACATCTTTTCTAAGTCAATGTTTACTTTTCCGAAACGTTCTAAAACATCAAAGCTTATGAGCATCGACCTGGAGATGTCTTCGGAAATAACGGCTTCCAGATTAGTTAATTGTCCTTCACCCAGTGCTAAAGAATTTAGAGTAAAAACATGAGGAGCCTCAAAAGCTTTATTTTCATCTATAAACTGATAATAATTCCCTTGTTTCCATTCTTTAAAACCAAGAGTTTTGGTTTGAATCAATGTTTTAACTATGTCTTTGGAAATGATTACCTCCTTTGAAGTTTTTTCAAGACCCACATATATTTTTAAAACATCATTTATCATCACGGGGATTTCAACAGAACCAGAATCACTTAATTGGATGGGAATAGAAATTTCATCTCTTTTAAAAGCTTCGTCCATAAATACCTTATCCATATCCGTTGGTTCTTTAGCTTTTTCAGGATAGATCATTTTAAACTCATCAATAGACCAATCGGACCAATAAAGAATAAATTTCTTATTACCGAACACAATTTTAATATCCTCCAAATTAGGTTTAGTTGGTTTACCAGCATTCCACCTACCTTCGTACATCTCCTCTGATTTGGCAATCATGCCTTTTAAATCACCATATACCCAGTTTTCAAGCCCTCCTTCAAGGTACACCAGTTTATAAACATCCGCATCCTTGGCTAATGCAATAGAATATGACCTACTATTACCAGAAAGCGAATAAACACCCTCTATTGGTTCGCGACCAATAGTCTCCCACTTTTGCTTCAGGCTGTCTAATTCAAATTGTGCTTGTGAGATAAAAGGAATACAGATAAATATTAAAATGATTAATAAATGCTTCATAGGTTCAATGATATTATTTTAAGATTTATTCAAATATAGACTCAAATCAGTTAATATGGAAAATATGTCTATTTGAATTAATATTGCATTAAGATGAACCAAATAAACTTAGGTAAAACTGCCTAAACTTATCATTTCTTATTGCCAATTATAAAAACTGTTGTATCAAATCAATTATCTAAATTAAAATTTGTTAGTTTTGTCCCCATTCACAAAAAAATTGATTGAACTATAAGCTTTATGCAAGAAGTAAATAATTTTCTAATCTTTATTGACAGTTTTATTGGAAGCGCCACTTGGTTTCCATATGCCTTATTAGGTACGGGTTTATTTTTCACTTTCTATTTAAAATTCCCGCAAATAAGATTCTTCAAACATGCTTTAAGGATCGTAACAGGAAAGTTTGATCGCAAAGATTTACCTGGCGACACTTCTCACTTTCAAGCTTTAGCTACAGCCTTATCAGGAACTGTTGGTACAGGTAATATAGCTGGGGTTGCATTTGCCATTCACTTGGGTGGTCCTGCGGCCTTATTCTGGATGTTGGTTACAGCAGCAATTGGTATGTGTACAAAATTTGTGGAAGTTTCACTCTCTCATAAATATAGAACTAAATTAAGTGACGGCACAATGGCAGGTGGTCCAATGTACTACATGAAAAATGCCAATTTCACACTTAAAGGCAAGAAAGTGAATATGAAATGGTTAGCAGCGATATTTGCTTTTGCAACTGTATTATCTTCATTTGGAACTGGTAGTTTGCCACAAATCAATAGTATATCCAGTACCATGCTAGCGACCTTTGGAATAGATCAAATGCTAACTGGAGCCGTATTAGCAGTTTTCCTAGCTTTAGTAATCATAGGGGGAATCAAAAGAATTGCTGCAGTAACTTCGAAATTAGTACCTGCAATGGCTATAATTTATTTCATTGGAGCATTTGCTGTAATTCTTTTCAATTATGAAAATATTATTCCTTCACTTATCGCAATTTTTGGTGATGTGTTTACCGGTTCTGCTGCAACTGGTGGTTTTATTGGTGCAAACATCGCTTATGCATTCAATAGAGGAGTAAATAGAGGATTATTCTCTAATGAGGCCGGTCAAGGTTCAGCACCAATTGCTCACGCTTCAGCAAAAGCTAACGAACCGCTTTCAGAAGGTATGGTGGCAATCTTGGAACCCTTCATTGATACAATCATAATTTGTACAGTAACGGGTTTAGTGCTATTATCTTCTGGAGCTTGGAATGAAAAACACATCAACAAATTCGAATATTCAGAAATAGAAATATTAGAACGTCAATATGTTGAGTCAAATGAAGAGCATAAAAATAAAATTTATCTTCATATTAATGATGAGGAAAAATTACCGACTTATTCAGGGAAAATTGAAGTTGTAAATGGCAAAATTCAAAACAATGATGATTTCACCTTTATTCATAGTAGAAGCTTTGCCGATAACATCATGGTTTATAAAGATGAAGGATTATTAACTGATGAAGTTTTTACGGGTTCTGTAGCCATTTTGAATGGTAAAGTTGCTGATGATAGATCTATTAAATTTATTGGCGAATCGTTAGTGCATAGTGCGCCTTTAACTGCCTTAGCTTTTAATAGAGGTTTCTTTGGTGATTATGGGCAATATATAGTATCCATTGGTTTACTATTATTTGCATTTAGTACGGCCATTAGCTGGTCTTATTATGGAGATAGAGCCATGACTTATTTATTTGGTCCTAAATCTGTAATCTATTATAGAATAGTTTATGTGGTGGCATTCTTCTTTGCAGCATTTCAAGATACAACCATAATTTGGACCTTATCTGCTATCACAATAGCCTTGATGACCATACCAAACTTAATAGGGATTTTATGGCTAAGAAAAGACATGAAAAAAACAATTGGGGAATATGGTGATTTCTTTGAGGAGAATTTCCCAGGTGAAAAACATCCTAAGTTTAAATAAAAGTTTAGATTTTAGAGAAAATTTTAAAGGCTGTCCTTTTTGGGGCAGCCTTTTTTATAGATATTCCATAAAATCAGAATTTAGATGTGAAAGTTTTTAGAATACTTTGTAGAAGTGTTTACCTCCTGAGGACATGATATAATCTGCTTTAGTTAAAAGTCTTGTTAAAAAAGCATTGTTCTCATCCTCTAATTCGTGACTTCCTTGGTAAACTATCTCATCATCTTGTCCTAAGACAATAATTATTTCAGTATGCTCACATTCTATAATTCCTTCTTTTCTTAATTCATTTTCAATTTCATTGAATTCTCCATCCAGTTCTAATTCTTTGATTAATTCAACATCAGAATAAAACGGATTACTGTCCGATTCGATCGAACTTGCAATTGCAGATACATTGATGGCTAAACCAATTATTAAGGTTAAAGCAATCATTTTGGCGGTGGTCTTAATAGTTTTCATTTTTTTTAGATTTTTTGTTAAAATATTATTTTGTTATTGTTTGTATAGCTAAGACGCTGCCAAAAATCGAATAGTTGCAGATATGCGTTTAAACGCACTTAAACAGGTTTTTGGGATTTTACAAACTATAAAAGTGTTCACTTATGAACATTAAAAATCCCAAGTGCGGACAATTATCTTACATACATATTAAGATTATTCATTACAGAACTATAATAACCTCTGCCAAATAAATTCAAATGAACCAATAATGGATAAATATTGTAAAGTGAAATTCTCTTTTGGAAGTCTTTTTCTAAGGGTAGATGGTAATTATATGCTTCATAGAATTTTTTATCAAAGCCTCCAAAAAGGTGAGTGAAAGCCATATCAGTTTCTCTAAAATTATAATGAATAGATGGGTCAATCAAGAAAGGAGTGTCCTTCTCTCCTATCATAAAATTTCCGCTCCATAAATCACCATGTACCAATGAGGGTTTAGTATCAGGCAAAAAATTATGGAGCTTATTAAATAATTGCTCGAATTGATCAACTTCTTGAGATGAGAAATAGTGTTTCTTTAGTGCTAATTCAATTTGAGGTTTCAGTCTTTGATCTCTGAAGAATTCGATGAAATTCGGAGTTTTTTTATTTGTTTGATGCAAACTTCCAATAAAATTATTTTGATGCCAGCCATAATGAGGCGCATCTTGTTGATGCATATTTGCTAACTGCTTTCCAAAATTCTTCCAAGCCTTTTCAGTTTTCAAAGCACCAGAAATAAATGGCAGAACCAATAACTCATAACCATCCGTTTTATCAAAGGCAATCACTTCGGGCGTAGCAATACAATTCAATTTAGCAATGGACTTGAGTCCGTCCACTTCCTTTTCAATTATGCCTTCTACTTCATTATTGTATTTTATAAAAAACTCCTGTCCTTCAATCTCATATCGATAAGCATCATTAATACTACCTCCGCCAACTGCTGAAAATTGATTAATTCTCTTTGAATGAAATGAATTCAAAAATTGATTAATAGAATCCGGGAGCATAAATACGTCTTTATTTTTATGAATATTTATTCAAATTAATTTACTTACAAATCAGTTAAGAGGTCAAAAAAAAATATGCGTAATTCACATAAATTTTAAACATACTGATCTCACTATAATTCTTGAATTTAAAGTTCTAAAAATAATAATGAAATGAAAATATCCATGATAGTGGCAAAGGCCAACGATAATGCGATTGGAAAAGACAATGATATGATTTGGCACTTGCCGGATGATTTAAAATATTTTAAAGACAAGACTAGAAATCATCATATCTTGATGGGGAGAAAAAACTTTGATTCCTTAGGTGAAAAATATCAGCCTTTACCCAAAAGAATTAATATTGTGATAACAAGAAATACAGACTGGCGACATGATGGCGTAAAAGTGTTTCATGATGTTGAAGATGGAATTGCCTTTGCGAAAGAAAATAATGAGGAAGAATTATTCATTATTGGAGGTGGCCAAATCTATAAAGAAGGTTTAAAATTTGCGGATCGATTATACATTACGGAAGTAAATGCAGAATTTCCGGATGCTGAAGCTTATTTTCCCGAATTTGACCAATCAGAATGGAAAGAAGTAAGTAGACAGCATCATCCTAAAGATGAAAAACATTCTTTGGAATTTGATTATGTAGTGTATGACCGCAAATAGCTTTTTTCCCTAGCTAAAAAATCGTTCCCTTTGTTAAAGAATTTACTTTTAACTATATTTAATAACTTATGTAAATACATAATACTATTCCTATAGTTTATTTTTTTAACAAAAACAGCATGTCCAATCAAACCACGATATCCATAGAAGACTTTATGGAATTAAGTCTGGATATCCTATGTACTATTGATAAGAAAGGCTATTTCCTTTCAGTAAGCGCTGCATGCAAAAAAATATGGGGATATGAACCTCAAGAATTAGAAGGGAAATTATTCTTGGATTTTGTAGCTCCACAGGATTTAGAAAAGACAGCGGATATTGACCAAGAAATAAAAAACGGAAAAGAAGTAGCTTACTTTGAAAATCATTATGTTCATAAAAAAGGATTTTTAGTACCAGTCGTTTGGTCTGCTAAATATGACAAGAAAAAGGAATTAATCTATTGTATTGCAAAAGAATCTACTGCAATTAAAAATAAGGAAAGTGAACGTGAAAAAATCCTTAAATCTTCTCATGCGTTAATTAATGGGACTCAAAACCTTATCTATAGCATAGATAAAGATTATAATTTATTGGCTAGTAATAAGGCCATGAAAAAGCGAATTTTGGATGATTTAAGTTTTGATTTAACAGTAGGTCAGAATATTCTTCAAATCCCGCTCTTGCCTGCGGATTATATTGATAAATGGAAAGTTTTATATGATGAATGTTTTAAAGGAAATGAAATAAGTATTGAAATTCCTCCAACAGAAACTGACCATGTGAAACCTGCTTGGATTCATGCAAACCTTACCCCTATCTATGAAAAGGAAAAGGTAATCGGACTAGTTTGCCATAGCACGGACATCACTGAGAAAAAATTAATTGAACTAGAACTCAAAAAACAAAAAGAACTTGTCGAAAATATACTGGAGCACATTCCAATGGGTGTAGCTGTAAATGAAATCAGTTCTGGTAAACAAGTTTTAATAAATAGTGAGTTTAGTAAAGCGTATGGTTGGCCAGAAAATGAGTTAGAAGATGTTAAATCATTTTTCAATAATGTTTTTACTGATCCCGAATATCGTAAAGAAATGAAGAGGCGCATTTTTTCCGATATTGAAAGTGGAAATATGGAACGAATGAAGTGGAGTGAAGTAAGGATTCAAACTCAAGACAAAAGAAACAAATATATAGATGCCAAAAATATTCCAATAATTGAACAAGACCTCATGATTTCCACCGTAATTGATGTTACGGATAAGGTTTTAAACAGAAGAGGTATAATTGAAGCACTTGAAGAAAAGAAAAATATACTTGAAAGTATTTCAGATGCATTCTATGCTCTAGATAAAGACTATAATTTCACTTACGTAAACGAAAGTGCTCTGAAATCCATGAGGAAAAGCCAAAATGACCTTATTGGGAAAAATGCATTTGAAGAATTTCCTCAACTAAAAAAATCTGTCTTCAAAGATTATTTGGATGAAGTAAAAAGAACCGGTAAACCTGCTCAATTTGAATTTTATTATGAATTTTATGATTTATGGTTTGACGAAAGTATCTATTCAAGCCCAGAAGGTTTTTCTGTCTATTATAAAGATATCACCAAAAGAAAAATAATCACCCAAGCTTTAGAAGAAGCTTATGAAAAAGAAAGTGAAATATTAGAAAGTATATCTGATGCTTTTTTGGCTGTGGATAAAGACTTTAACTTCATTTACTTTAATAGAAAGGCTGAGAAATTATTAAATATTAAAAAGGAAGATGCAATAGGTAAAAATAAATGGGATTTGTTTAGCTATGCAAAAGGAACCATAGCAGAAGAGGAATACAACAAAGCCTTAAAATATAATGTGACCAGAACATTCGACTTTTTTAATAAACCTTTAGATAAATGGTTTAATATCAGAAGTTACCCTTCTAAGAGCGGCCTTTCCATTTATTTCAGGGATATAACCTTAGAAAAAAAACAACAGCAGGAATTGGAGCAATTAAATGATGAGCTTCAAGATTACACTCAAAAATTGGAACAGAGCAATCAAGAATTAGAGCAATTTGCCTATATCGCCTCCCACGATTTACAAGAACCCCTGAGAATGGTGTCCAGCTTTATGACCCAATTAAAGAATAAATACGAAGGCCAACTGGACGATAAAGCTCAAACATACATAAATTTTGCAGTGGATGGCGCACAGAGAATGCGCCAAATCATCATTGATCTTTTAGAATACTCTAGAGCTGGGACGCAGAAAGTGGAACTTCAGAAACTGGATTTAAACAATGAAATAGCTGAAGTTTTAAGTCTCCTTCATTCTAGTATCCATAAGAAAAATATTGATTTGGAAATAGATGAACTTCCTGAAATTAATTATTCCAAAACAGCCATTAGGCAACTTTTTCATAATCTGATCGGAAATGCCATTAAGTATTCTAAAAAAGGAGGAAAACCAAAAATTGAGATAAGGTTTAAGGAATTTAAAGAGCAATATCAATTTAAAATATCGGATAACGGAATAGGAATTGACTCAAAATATCATGAGAAAATTTTCTTAATTTTTCAAAGATTACATTCAAAGTCTGAATATTCAGGTACTGGATTGGGCTTGGCTATATGCAAGAAGATAGTAGAAAAATACGGAGGCAATATTTGGGTAGAGTCTCAATTTGGAAAAGGCAGTAATTTTTACTTTACTATCCCAAAGAAATAAAATTATGTTAACAAACCGAACACCCATTATAGGCATCGGTGCTTCTGCGGGAGGTCTGGAGCCATTAGAAATATTTTTTAATTATGCTAACCATATTGCTGGCTATGCTTATGTAGTCATCCAGCATTTAGCCCCCAACCATAAAAGCTTAATGGATGAGTTGTTGGCAAGACATACTAATTTGCCCATAAAGGTTATTGAAGATGGGATGGCCATTGAGCCCAATACCATTTTCCTTAATCCACCTAAAAAATTTGTGACACTTTCAGGAAATAAACTAAAATTAAGCGATAAAGAAGATAAAAAGTTAAGCTTTCCTATTACTACCTTTTTCCAATCTTTGGCTGAGCATAACCAAGAACTCTCTGCAGCCATTGTTTTATCAGGCACTGGCAGTGATGGCTCAGAAGGAATTAAATTTATTAAAGAAAAAGGAGGAATTGTATTAGTTCAAGACCCAGAATCGTCAAAATTTGATGGAATGCCCAAAAATGCCATCCATACTGGTTCAGTTGATAAAGTATGTGACGTTGAGGACTTACCCAAAGAACTTGATATATTCTTTAATAGCAATAAAAAGTTAACATTACTTGATTTTCAAACAGACGAAAACAGCAAGCAAATCAAGAATATCTTAAAGGAAGTTAAAAATCAAACCCAAATTGATTTCTCAGGATACAAATTCTCCACTATGTACAGGAGAACGGTGAGAAGAATGGGCATTCAAGGCTTCACCAATTTGGATAAATATTTAGATTATCTCAAAAAGAATAATTCTGAAGGGGCATTATTGGCAAAAGAATTACTAATAGGAGTTACCCGTTTTTTCAGAGATACGGAAACTTTTGATGCCATAAGAGATAGGCTCATTCCTGAATTAATTAAACAAACATCAGAAACCAAAAATATTAGAGTATGGGTTACCGCTTGCTCTAGTGGGGAAGAAGCCTATTCTATAGCCATTTTAATAAAAGATTATTTACGAAAAAATAATCTTCAATATGATGTAAAAATCTTTGCAACGGATCTGGATGTTGAGGCCATTAAAGCTGCGAGCAACCCCTTTTTTCCAGAAAATATTGCCAATGAGATAGAACCCGATATTTTAGGAGCATATTTTATCCATCAAAAGGAAGGCTACAAGATTGCAAATGAAATCCGCGATATGATTGTCTTTACTGTTCACAACATCATCCAGGATCCGCCATTTAGTAAAATTGATTTAGTCACTTGCCGAAATTTTTTAATTTATCTTAACCCTGATATTCAAAAACACCTTTTTTCGCTCTTTCAATTCACATTGAAATCTGATGGCTTCCTAGTGTTAGGTTCAAGTGAATCAGTTGGTGAGAAAGATACTGAATTTCAAGAGTTTGATAAAAAACATAAAATATTCCAAAATAAGAAGAATCAGAAGGTCTTAAAACCTATGGTTAAGGGAGACATTAAGAAACCCATTAGGATGAAAATGACTCCTTCACAAAGCCAAAATCAATCCAGTTCGGAAAGTAATAAATTTTCAATCTCTCCTAAAAAAATGTTGGAGAACATCAGAGACTTTTTAATTCAAGAATATGTACCTGATGCAGTCATATTTAATCGAAATTTTGATTTGGTTCATACCACAGGAAGAACCAATCAATGGCTCAAATTACCTTTAGGCGTGGTCAGCATCAATATCCTTAGAATGTTACCTGAAAATTTAGGCTTAACCTTTGAGGTTGCGGCCAATAAACTTATTCAAGAAGATAAGGAAGTAAGTTTGAAAAATGCTGAGATCACTCCAGAAATGGAAAAAATATATGGGACAAAATTCCTCAATATCTATTTCAAAAAAATTGAAAGTGATGATGGTTCTGTATTGATTATTGCACTGTTTGAAGGGAATAAGAGCATACAAAAGAAGGATAAAACTTCCCCTATCAACTTAGATTTAGCTTCAAAAGAGAAAATCCAATTACTTGAAAGAGAGTTAAAAGTTAATAAAGAAAACCTTCAAACAACCATTGAAGAACTTGAATCAAGTAACGAGGAACTGCAAGCATCCAATGAAGAACTACAAAGTTCAAATGAAGAATTAGAGTCAGTAAATGAGGAATTATATACGGTAAATGCAGAGTTTCAAGAAAAAGTAGAAGAATTAACCGCCTCTAATAACGATTTAAATAACCTGATTTACAGCACCAATATTGCGATATTATTTTTAGATGTAGAACTCAATATCCGAAAGTTTACACCTGCAATTAAAGACATACTTAATCTGATGCCACATGATGAAGGTAGGCATATCAGTCATTTTAGGTCTCGCTTTCAAATTGAAAATTTTACCGAGAAAATCGAGGAAGTACAAAGAGATTTACAGCCTTTTGAAACAACCATTCAAGACCCCAACGATAGGCAGTTTATGATGAGGGTTTCTCCATTTAGAACTAATAAAAATGAGATTAAAGGTGTTGTAATTTCATTTGTGGAAATCACATCCTATTCCCAAGCCAATAATTCGATCCAACTTCCTGAAAATGCTATAAACCAAATTAATCAAGATTTTGAAACACAAATTGAGCTATTCAAATTGATAATAAATCAATCAAGTGAAATGATTAGTTTGCTCGATTTGGACGGGAAAATAGAATACATTTCACCTGCTTCAACAGAAATTTTAGGCGTGAATCCTGAAAATTTACATACCATAAACCCCTATAAATTTATAATAGACAAAGACCACCAAAACTTATGGAAAAGCACATTTAATAAAATAAAGCAAGGAGAAAATACAGCTACTATCCAAATTGAAATAAGAACTGGAAAGAAGGATTCAAAATGGTTGGAAACTCGATTTAAAGCAGTAAATAATGAAGAAGGCAAATTATTTAAAATATTAGCCATTAGTAAAGACGTAAGTAGAAGGGTGTATTTCGAAGAAGAAATTCAAAAATTATCACTAATTGCCAAACAGACTAAATATGCGGTCATCATTACCGATTTAGAAGGCAAAATTAATTATGTAAATGAATCATTTCTTAAATTAACAGGCTACAAGGAATCTTATGTGTTAGGGAAAAAGCCGGGAGAATTTTTACAAGGAAAGGAAACAGATCCTAAAACGGTAAAAATTATGAGTGATGCCATAAAAGAAAGAAAAGGTTTTGAGGTGGATATCATTAATTATACTGACAAAGGACATAAGTATTGGACTAACATTCAATGTGAACTTTTACATGATCGATTCAGAAAACCTATAGGTTTCTTTTCAATTCAAGCTGAAATAAGCCGTGAAAAAGAATTTGAAAATCAAATTGAATCATTGAATCAAATACTGAGATCCCGCAATAATAAGCTAACAGATTTGAATAAATCCTTGGAGGAATTTGCATATGTTGCATCTCATGATCTTAAGGAACCAGCACGAAATATAAAAGGCATCTTAGAATTGATTTTAAAAAAATCGAAAGGGCAATTAGATGAAAAATTAGCGAAATACATGAATATGGCGGTTACTTCCAGTGAAAAAATGTATCAGTTAATCAATTCATTATTAGAATTTTCAAGATCAGGTGTGCTAAATGAAGATTTAAAAACGATTACACTCAAAGATGCAATCAAGGAATTGGAAATCTCATTAAATGCTTTAATCAAAGAACATAATGCTAAAATCATATTAAAAGACCATGTGGAGAAAATTCAGGCATACCCTATATTATTTGGAAGATTATTGCAAAATCTTGTACAAAATGCCATAAAATATCGTTCTAAGGAGCGACCTGAAATTGTTATAACAGCAGAAGAAAATGAATTATTCTATATTTTTTCTGTTGCCGATAATGGGATAGGTATTTCTGAAAAGAATTTCGAAAGAATTTTTAAAGTATTTCAAAAATTACATCTTGATGACTCTCAGAGCCATGGTATTGGATTAGCAGTTTGTAAAAAAATAGTTGAAACTCATTTTGGTGAAATTGATATTGAGAGTCAAGAAGGAATTGGATCTACTTTTCATTTTACAATCAGTAAACAACTACAATAAATTTTATTCATTTATAAATTCGTTTTTAATGAAGCTCATAGTAAAAGTTAATTTTATTCAGCAAAAACCATTAAGTCAACTTAAATATTTGAATCAACCAAACCTACATTTTTACATTAATCCCCATTTTTATGTTACCAAAAGAAAATAAAGGACTTAAAATATTATTAATAGAAGATAATCCAGGTGATCAAGTATTAGTTTCTGATTATCTTCAAGAAGAATTCCCAAGATTAAATTTAGATATAGCCAGTAAATTCAGTGAGGCAAATAAACTACTCCGCGCCAATGAAAGGCAATATAAAATCATCTTATTAGATTTGAGTTTACCTGATATTGATAAAGATGAGTTATTAAAGAAAATCCTGATATTAGCTACAAACACACCAATCATAATATTGACGGGTCAGGACGATATACATGTTGCTATTCAGGCTTTAACTTTGGGATGTACGGATTACTTACTAAAAGATGACCTCAATAGTAAAAGGTTAAGAAAAAGTATCACCTATGCTTTCGAGCGAAAACACATCGATAAACAATTGGAATTATCTGTAAAACGATATCAACAGCTGTTCCATTTGAATCCGCAACCCACTTGGGTAATCAATAGTGAAACAGGTAATTTTCTTGAAATAAACAATTCGGCTATAGATAAATATGGATATAGTAAAACTGAATTTTCTAATATGAAAATTCAGGACATAGATGAGGATTATATGAATGAAAAATTAAAATTTCATTTAAATGATGGTGGTGTATTGAAATCCGAAAATCTTCAACAACATAAACTTAAAAATGGACAAAAAATTCAAGTTAAACTTTACGGAAATCCTATTGAATATCAAGGAATGGAAGCCATGCTTCTTATGGCAATTGATTTAACTGAAACGGAATCTTATATAAGTCAAATAGAAGCACAAAATCAACAATTAAAGGATATAGCTTGGGAACAATCTCATTTGGTTCGAGCACCATTAACCAGAATGATGGGAATTATAAATAGACTAGAAGAGAAATACTTGGAACACATTGGCTCAATAGATGAAGATTGTTCTTTTTTACTTAAAAATGCATTAAGCTCAGCCCATGAAATTGATGATGTTATCAGGAGTATTGTTAACAGAACTAGTGATAGGGATAAATAAACACATTGCTACTGTACACAATTTATAATCCTTAATTCAAATTATTTATCCTGTTCAAACAAGGATTCAACAAAAGTATACCCGGCTAATGTAGAATATATAGCATTCATTGGCTGATTAAAACCATGACCTTCATTTGAAGCTTCTACATACCAGACCTTTTTATTCGCTAATTTCATTTGCTCCACCATTTGTATTGATTCGCTGACAGGTACTCTAGGATCATTTTTTCCTTGTATAATCAATAAAGGGATATCAATTTTATCTACATGATTAATAGGTGATATTTCCTCTAGAAAAGCTCTCATTTCAGGATCTCTTTCATCGCCATATTCAACCCTCCTCAAATCTGTCCTATATTCTTCCGTATTCTCCAAAAAACTTACAAAATTTGAAATACCTACTACATCAATGCCACCCATCAGCTGGTTTGAGAAGTGAACTGCAGAAGCCAATACCATATAACCACCATATGAGCCACCCGAAATCACTACTCTTTCTGCATCCAATTCAGGATTACCTTCTATCCAATCTAATAAGGCTCCAATATCCCTAACAGCATCCTCTCTAGCTTTACCATTATCTAAGAGTGTAAAAGATTTTCCGTAGCCAGTTGATCCTCTTACATTAGGTGCTATAAATGCAATTCCTCTATTTAATGGGATAATCCAATCAAGATTCCGATTGATTCCTTGCTGACTCTCAGGTCCTCCGTGAACATAAATTACAACAGGGTATGGCTTTTTGGAATCTTGCTTTGGACGATGAAGATAGGCTGTAATCTCCCGCTTCTTTCCAGTAGTAGAATCCAAATCGAATGTAGGATAATGAATTATCTCAGGATCTGGCAAATTAGAATCATCTTCTGGTGCGGACCATTGAACCAATTCTTTTTTTATTAAATCATAACTATAAACTAAGGTACTATTGGAAGGCCTAGTGAGGTTAAATCCAATACTATTTTCTTTAACTGGATGAAATTGAGCATACTTCACCTCTCCAACTGGAAGGTTTTCAATTTTTTCAAATGCATTACTTTCAATATTGTAAAAATGTAATTTTCCTACTCCATCTTCATTAACATGAAATTTAAGCCATTTTCCGTTAGGTGAAATTTCGAGACTTGATATATCCCAATTTATCTTTTTACTTAAAACACTATCTTCACCAGTCTCCAAATCTCTCACTCTTAATCTCTTAAATTCAGATTGATAATCACTTACATAATACATTTTCGTTCCCTCTGCATTCCAAAGGAGATCTTGATACACTGCATTTTCAGGAGAATCTATAGCAAATGCTATTTTTTCCGAAGATTTAAGGTCAAGGATAAAAGCTTTTATGTCCACTACAGAAATCCCCTGATAAAGTATTATTTGCTCCGAATTTGGAGACCAATTTCCTGTCCGCCAAAATCCATTTGCTTTATAAATCATTTTTTTTGAATCAAGACTTTCAGGATTCATAGTGTAAATATCAAAATCAGTTTGATTTCTTTCATTACTTGTAAATGCTATTTGATTTCCCGATTTGTTGAAATTAAAAAAGCTATGCTTACTAGTTCCATTGGTTACTAAATCAGATTTCCCTGTTTTTATATTAAAGCGATAATATTGATAGTTTTCGTTACCACCAGAATCTAGTGCGTAAAGAAGATATTTTTTTTCGGGATTTGGATTAAAAATATAGCCACGCGCATTATTGGGTAAGCCTTCAACTAATTGCGGTTCATCCTTATTAGATTTCAAATTGTGTAGTTTGGCTCTAAATTTCACCATTTTTAACACATACAGGCTTTCATCAAATGGAGACCAGTTATATAATCGCACTTCATCCTGAACCTCACTCATTAAACCATAAACATCACTTGCATAAGAAAGAGGGATTCTATCTACATTTTCTGCTGTAATTGCTGGAGGACTGGGAATTCCGGTTATTCCTAAAAAAATCATAATTATCAGTACAATACTTAGAATGGATATTCCAATCCATTTTAAAACTTTTAGAAATACCTTCATAATTTTTCTCCTTAGTTGATTTGGACATTATAAACATAGGTTTAAATAAAGAGAAGGTCAATCCCAGAATTCAGGGATTGATTCATAGAATTCTAATTGCTATTTTTATTGATCGAAGTATATACTTTATGATTAAGGTTAATTTTATTTTAATTGCATTATTATTATATCTATTGGATTTGAGCGCACAAAACAATTGGCCAGATAGTAGCAGGTATCAAGGCTTACAATTGGTTAATGAGCAAGATAATTTTTCAGTTCTTAAATCTAAGAATGCAAGTATTGACACCTCAACATTAACTTATATAAAAGAAGCCAAAGGATATTTTGATGAGGTCTTTAATGTTGGTTTTCCAGTGGCTGTGCTTTTGAGGAGTGGAATCAGTACGCTTATTATCCACCCCTGGAATGGCCCAGGCATGGGCAGGAAATATTTTTCTGGGTTCCGGCAAATCTGTTGTGGCAAGACAGGCAGAAAATCAACTTAAAAACTTGCCACAGGAGCAATTAACCCACCTGAAAAACCATTACGGAGATCCACTGAATATGGATTTGTTTTATCGTAATAACGTGGGCATTCATGAGTTGGGACATTTATACCAATTCATTGAAGTTTCCAAAGGCCAAAGACGTTGGCTTCAAGAGGTGTTTGCTACCTATGCGGCACGTTCATATTTAGTCAAATTCCAGCCAAAGCTGGCTGCCGCCACTCTTGCTTATGTGGAAATAGGCACTGAAGCACATGAGCATCATATCAAGTATAGAAGCCTGAAAGCTTTTGAAGAATTATTTATAGAAGGATTAGGCCCTCAAAACTATGAATGGTTTCAATTCCAACTGTTTAAAAAAGTTGTTGTTTTACACGAGAAGTTTGGCATTGAAGGTTTGGTGAAATTGAGAAATTTTTTGGTAGCCACCGACTTAACTGTGGAGAAACGACTTGATGATTAACAGCTTAGAGCAAAAGCTAAAAATTATTTAGGAGATGCTATGACTGAGATTTTGTTTGACTGGGATTACTAAAACTTAATACTTTAATGATGGGCAGTATATGACATCTTTAAGACTTCACTTTTATAAAATTTTCTATATCCCTCCTGTCGTTCAAAAAACACTACATGACCAGTATTTTCAAATATTTTCATCTTTTTATAGGGAGCTTTTAATGAGTCGAAGTATTCTTTAGCTATAGATGTTTCTGTAAAATGATCAGAATCACCCTGAATTATAAATACCGGAATTTTTATTTCGGGCACTTCATTTTGTAGATTAATTTTGACAGCCTGCGGCCAAAGTAATGGTGCTGCAGGGCCATATCCGCCACTTTGGAAATAGTTGAATTTATAATTGAAAGACCAACCGTCATACAAAAAGATGAGCTTTAAAATATCCCGCATTTTGTAATCAGTATTATTAGGCATGTAGCGGGAAACTATCCTACGCTGAACCTGAACGGCCTCATTGCCTTGTTCGATCGTTTTATATGGCGGGGCTCCTATTCTTTGTAATTCCTTTATCGCTATTGTATCATTTCTGTTAATAGATTGATCCATGGCAAATTGATACGACAATACTTCGGATTGTGGATTATTACCTACTTGCCCCTGACCAATATAAGCTGAAAAATATTGAGGTTTCTCTTTCACCATCAAGGCACTAATTGCTGTTCCCCACGAAGCTCCTTCAACATAGATTTTATCCTCATTGAAATGCTTGCGCAAAAATTCAGAAATTAACAGACCATCTTTTACAATCGCTTCTTTAGTAATAAGATGATCAGGTGTTTTTTCTTTAAAATCTGCAGGTCCTGCTCCCCGTTGGTCCCAATAACAAACAGTGAATAAATCTTCCAGATCGACTCCCATATAACGAAAGACCTGCGGTGCGTGGGGCTGCCCGGGACCACCATGAACCCTCAAAAGAACAGGGTTAGACTTATCATGCCCTCTAATGGTAAGGCGTTGCATTGCACCATTAATAATTGTATCCTTAATTATGGCAACGCTATTGGGAAGTGAGTTTCCAACCCGATCAGTTACAGGCTCAGGTCGTTCATTACTGTTGATCCTGATAATCAAAAGAATTCCAGCAATAAAAAGAATTATTACACCAAGAAAATATAAAACTACTTTTCCTACTTTTTTAAAAAATATCTTCATCTCTTTTTTAAGTTTAAAGATTAAAAGGATTGAACTCAAAATCAATCCCAGAATTCAGGGGTAGAGAAGTTAAACTTCACCTGTACCGGCTATTTAACCCTTTCAGAAAATCTTTTACATGCTCAGTAATCAGTTCAGGATTATCTCGGTATTCATAACCTGATACTTCAGCAATATCGAGCTTTACAATTTGTAGATATTCACCAAATGCATCAATAAAAGACTGCTTAGCATTAAGTTCCGCGGGTTGGATGTGGGACTTGTAATAGGCATAAACTTTCTTTTGGGCTTCAATATCATTAGCCAGTTTCACAAAATATTCGCGCGCCACAGAATCTTGAATATTGCTCATCTGTTGATTACGAAAATCTGCATCCCTTGCCAAACGCTCCAGGTATTCCTTAAGGGGAGATGGTGCGAAATCATTTCTTATATCTTCCACCAAGAGAGAGCCAGCATATAATAAGGTAGCAGTGCCAATTGGGGTTTTAAGTGCCCCACCCTTTGGGAAGATTGCCATAGCAGGAATTCCGATTTTCACAGTATCAGAAGTAAGGTGTTTAGGCCGATAAGTCCTTCTAGCATAAAGAATCTCTTCTCTGTTATCAGCTCCTGGCCCTGCTCTAGCATACATTTCAAATGCCCTTGTAGAATCTTGCAAATGTTCATCCAGAAAAGGAATAGCCACTCCAGAAAGATAGACTAATCCCACTACTCTTTCAGGATAATTTTCCGCCAAATAGGTCATTTCCAATGAGGAGGAAGAATTCCCCATAAAAACAGCCTTCTCAATACCCAGCGCATCGAAAAAGGTAATCAAATAATCTCCTTGACCGGGAATATCATATCTACCTCTTTCTGAATCGCCATACCCTGGCCTTGTGAAGGCTAAGACCTTGTTATTCTCAGTTAGCAAAGGGCCGAAATCTTTATGAGTATAAGCACTCCAACCTTCGGAATGGAGGAGTATTACTGGTAAACCCTCACCTCCAAAGTCTAAATAATGTACACTTAGGCCTTCAATCTCAATGAAATGGCTGGTGAACTTTTCATTAGTATTCTGGCTAAAAGCAAAAACTAATTTTAGCAGGAGTATTGAAATTATAAGTGACGCTTTCATTATCAGTTCATTGATATAAAGTAAAGAAATATACTAATTATTATAATGTCAATCCCAGAATTCAGGGATTGACCAACCTGAAAAGTATAACTAGATTTACTTTCTTATCCACTTTATAATTGATGACATGAAATCTCCTTTTAAATATTTGATCTTCCTGCTTACAATTTCTTCTTGCACTCCTGAAAATCAAAATGTGCGATTGGGAAATGAACAGCAGCTTGGTGCTATTCAAATTAAAGTGGTTGGTGACTCATTAGATTCCTGGACGCAGCGGTACACCCCTGTAGGAGCAGAAATCCTTATTATCAAAAATGGCAAAATTATCATGCATGAGGCCTATGGCTGGAAAAACCTTGAAGATAGTGCTCTTTTGGAGAAAAATTCAATTTTTCGGCTAGCTTCCATGACCAAACCCATTACCGCCACAGGGATTTTAAAGTTACATGAAGACGGGAAAATTAATATTGCTGATAATGTTTCCAAATACCTTCCTTCATTTAAAGAAGTTGCCAATGACTCACTTACTATAGAGCATATTATGAGGCATACAAGCGGTTATGGCTCATATCAAATATGGAAAGATTATGGAGAAGAATTGAGAGTTTTGCCAGGATTGGATTATGTAGTAGAAAAAATAGCCGAAAACCAACCCGCAAAAGCCGTAGGGGTTGAGCAATATAGTTCATTAAACACAATTCTTCTAGCTGCCATTATAAAAAAAGCCACTGGAATGGAGGCCGAAATCTATCTTAAAAAAACTATACTCGAGCCACTCAATATGGAAGATACATATCTTTTAGATGAGCCAAAAGAAGAATGGTTATCACGCGTTCCAACTACTTATCAGATCCAGTCTGAGGGTCCAAAAAAATATTGGACACCCGGCAAAGACGCTTCTATGTATCCCTTTTTCCGGGGTGCTACTGGTGCTGCAGCTACTGCCACTGACTATGCAAAATTCATACAAATGTGGCTGAATGGTGGTGAACTAAATGGATCCAGAATATTGAAAAAATCGACCGTTGAAATGGCTTTAAATAATAAAGGGAAAAGTAGCGGATTACATTGGTTCGTTCCTGAGGGACCAAAAGCTGGTAATTTTCCAGGGGTCTTTGGGCATACAGGTTGGTATGGCACCTCTGCCATGGCCTTTCCAAAAGACAGTGCTATTGTCATTTACCTTACACAAACACATAATGCACCACAAATAGCAGAAATCAATAACCTGATAGCGAAATCTGGTATTTTTCAGCATAAAGGTCCTTATGATTTAAATATGTATTTACCGAAATTACCAGCCCAACCAAAAGAAGATGTATTAAATAAATTTACTGGAAAATATTATACCACAACACCTGACAGCCTTGTCTGGGAAGCAATTATTGAAATAAAGAATCAGCATTTGATTTGCAATATCTCGAGCATAGCCACACAATGGACTGATGAGCTTGTTTATTTAAACAATACCCGGCTTGCTCCGGGCTACATGTTCGGAAATCAACCAAGAGGAATTTTTCAGAAAGTGTACTATGATTTCAGTAAGGAAAGTAAGTTTGATATAGTTGTTGAAGAAAGAATTGAAATGAGCTTTAAAAAAAAGTAAACGATGTTTAAAAGCAAAAAAACCTTTCTCAATTATTTTGTTTAATTAGTCGTCATTATTACCGGCATCACCATTTCATTTATTGTTGAGGACTATCGTGAAGAATTAAAAGATAGTCGAGAATATAAGACATACCTCGCCAAGCTTAGAAGTGATTTAGTATTTGATAGCCTTTTTCATACCGATGCGAGCATTTACAGGAATACTCAATATGCAAATGCTAAGAAACTTTACGATATTTTATATAAGGATTTAGCGGTTGACAATGATAGTTCATTTGTTTTACTGACCGCCAATGTAATGAGAACACGACCCATAACCTTCAATGATAAAACTTTTCAGGAATTATTGTCCACAGGTGCTTATAAACTTATTGAAGATGATACTATCAGGTATGCTTTAATATATTATTACAATAATCCGTCAGTTAGTGTATGGAATAATACCATCGATGGCAGAAATAATAAAGCTTTACATTTTATTGTAAAGTATGCACCCTTAAAATTATATTTTATGAATGACAGCTTGTTTGCTGATGAGATTATTAATTACGCTAAAGTAAAGGAAGACCTTATTATTAATCTGAGAAAAGAGCAAGAATTTGAAGGTTTACTTAAAAATTCGATCAGAACGATCAGTGAATTGAATGAACTTGAAGAAAATCTTCTCTCTCTTAACAAACATTTACTAACGAGAATTGACAGTCTTTTAAATATTTAAAAAAAACGTCTTGATTTAGGGCATACCGAACTAATCATGTTCATTACCTACCCTTTGACTTGAAAGTATATTTGACTAAAGAGGAATCACGCTAAGCTTGTGAATAAGTTCTGCAGTATTTTTTGATTCTAATTTAGAAAGTAAATTCTTTCGATGTGATTCTACTGTATTAAAGCTGATCTCGAGTTTGTCTCCAATACTTTTGGTGCTATGTCCTTGCATGAGCAGAAGGGCAACTTGCTTTTCTCTGTCCGATATCTTATTTCTATATTTTATAGAATTGAAATGCTGCAAATCATTCTTCATATACAACTCCTTTATTTCCCATAAGTGTCTTCTGATAGTCGAAGATAAACCCACTATTTCTTCATGATCTTTATTCCTTTTGTCAATCCAGGAACACAAGATTAAAAAAGAATGTGGTTTAAATGGCTTCACATCAAGGATCACAGCATTGTAAAATACAGGCACTTCATTCATATCAGCATCAAAAACAGCAGCATCTACTTTTAAATACTCTTTCGCGAAAATAAACTCGGGATGCTTTTCTATTTCCAAAGTCTGGGCATTCATATTTTCATAAATATGACTGATCAGCCCTGGAGGAATAATACTTTGAAAAAAAACCATGCCATGATTCTCAAATTTTTGATAACTATGCCCTAATACATCCTCAATGGATTGGCTAACGTAAAGAAAATCATGGGTATAAAGCCAAAAAGCCGCGAAAAATGTGTCCGGAAGAGTCTCTATTTTATTCTGTAGAAGGTCAAATTTAGAAATCAATTCTAAATCACTAATATATAGAGCTTTGGATAATTTGAGACAACACATTAGACTCGCTTACATTCCCTGAAATTTACTAATTAAATTTAACCACCAAAATATTTTTTATTATTATTTAACTATAATAGGATTAATCAACATAGACTTCTTGTAGAAAAGTGTTTTCATTATCACATCAAGTCATTTCCATTTATAAAAAATAGTTTACAGGAATGTGTTTCTTTTAGTAGTATTGCAAGTAATGAAAACAGCTCTACAACATATAGTAACAGTATTATTTTTACTAAGCTTTTCACCACTATCCTATGCCCAAAACAAAGCACAGCAAACACAATATAACCTTCAAAAGACGAAAGAAAATATTGTATTGGATGGTGAACTGAATGAAACGGTATGGGCTAAATCCGAAGTGGCCAGCAATTTCTATATGAATATACCCTATGATGATCGTAACGCATCAATGGAATCTGAAGTAAGAATGACTTATGATGAAGAAAATTTCTACTTTGCCATTACATGTTTCGATGGGCAGGACGGTTATGTAGTGCAATCATTAAGAAGAGATTGGGATTGGCCTTTAAATGAAAATTTCTCGATTTACTTAGATCCCTATAATGATTTCACCAATGGCTTTACTTTTGGCATTACGCCCTATGGAGTACAAAGAGAAGGCACCATAGATGAAGGTGTTAACGTAAATGAGGATTGGGACAATAAATGGTATTCCAATGTAAAGAGATATGAAGATCGCTGGGTGGCAGAAATAGCTATTCCGTTTAAATCCATCAGGTATAGTAATGAAAATAAGGTATGGAATATGCAGTTTTTCAGAAATCATTTGAAAAGAAATGAAAGAAGTTCATGGATAGCAGTTGAACAACAATATACCCCTTCTGCATTGACTTTTTCAGGTCAGGTTTTATGGCCAGAAAACCCACCTCCAGCAGGAACCAATATTTCCTTTATCCCTTATGCCTTGGGGAATTATGATAAAAATTTTGTTGATCCTGAATTAGAAAAAGGTTTAAATGCTAATGCAGGCTTTGATGCAAAAATTGGGCTCTCTCCTTCCTTAAATCTGGATTTAACCTTTAACCCTGATTTCTCGCAAGTAGAAGTAGATAGACAGGTGATTAACCTCAGTCGTTTCGAAGTTCAGTTTCCTGAACGAAGACAATTTTTCCTAGAGAATGCCGATCTATTTAGCAAATTTGGCTTCCCTCAGTCAAGGGCCTTTTTCTCTAGAAGAATAGGGATTACTACCGACACTTTAGGTCGATCGGAACAAGTTCCGATTTTAGGAGGAGCTAGAATGAGCGGTAAACTAAATGAAAAATTACGAATTGGTGTTTTAAATATGCTAACTGATAAACGTGATGACTTACAACTCCCCTATCAAAATTATAGCGTAGTGGCACTTCAACAGAATATTTTGAAACGGTCAAATGTGGCTTTTGTATTTGCTAACAAAGAAAATTTAGGAATTGAGAAAGGGAAAGATATCAGCGAATACAATCCACAGGTTGCCCGAAGAGAAATTCAAGGAAATGACACCACTACCAGCTATAAATTGTACAACAGAGTATTAGGGGCAGAATTCAATTTATTCACAGAAGATACTCGCTGGGCAGGAGATTTCTACTATCAACGCTCATTTGATAATTGGAATCAAGAGGGAACCTATAATCATGGTGCTTTTATTCGCTATCAAAGAAGAAATTATTCAGTAAGATGGGTTCATACTGCTATAGGAGATGGTTTTAATGCAGAAATGGGATTTGTTCCCAGAGTTGGTTACAATCAAGGGTCTTTCAGTCCAAGCTATATTTTTTATCCTGAAAATGATAAAATTATTAATCATAGCTTAAGTTTTGATATATCCTACACCACAAATTCAAATTTTAGTAGAATAACTGACCAATCATTCAGTATTTCTCATGATTTCAATTTTACGAATACCTCCTCTGCTTCACTTAATATAAGTCGAAATTATGAATATATGTTTTTTGATTTCAGCCCGATAGCACCATTCAGCGACAGTTTATTACTACAAGGCACTGAATATGAGTGGAATGTAGTTCAGGCTAATTACATTTCGGATAGACGTTCAGTATTCAATTACGATTTCAGTACTAGTTATGGCGGTTTTTATAATGGAAGCAGATTTAACCTTAATGGCAATGTTGGCTATCGTTTTCAACCTTATGGTTCCTTTTCAGTACGCTACGATTATAATTCAATCCAGCTAGCAGAGGGATTTGGAGAAGCTAATTTCTATTTGATTGGCCCTAGACTAGATTTAACGATGACTGATGAAATCTTTTTTACTGGTTTTGCACAGTATAACAATCGATTTGATAATGTGAATTATAACCTGCGATTTCAGTGGAGATTTGCACCTGCATCCGATATATTTTTGGTCTACACAGAAAATTTTGCGCCAAATGGTCCTATTGATTTTATTCCTGGTGATAATACCAAAAATAGAGCATTGGTATTAAAACTAACCTATTGGTTGAATCTGTAAACTTTTTTCAGAACGAGTCACTTCAACACATGCACACTTCAATACTTAAAAACTTCCTAACTTCTACACCTTTCTTTCTCAAAACTTCAGCAGTACATAACCATCAGCAACATTTTTAGTGATGGTTGTTAAAGCTGATGTGGCCACTTGAGTTTTTTCCCAAATCTCATTTCTGCCTAAATCCCTTGCGATTAATGATTGACCACAAATAATAACATCCGCACCTGCTTCATCTAAAGCTTCAAATACCGCTAAATTTGGATTTTTTGCAATTCTGAATTGTTCAAAATAATTACCATGGGAAAGTAAATCATAAACAGCTGGACCATGCACAATGACTTTTACTTGCAAATTGCTTGCGGAAACCCCTTCAATACCATGCAAATTCATTAAGCGAGCAATATTATTCACCCAAAATGAATGATCTTCCGGGGTTTTGTTTTCAGAAACTAACTCCACTATAATTTTAACTTTCTTATTGGCCTCAAGTTTCTCTACTACATTATCTATCTCATATATTCCTCCAAATCCTTTTACAATTGGGAATTGGGCATCTTGGGCTGAAATTGATGAACTGAATAGAACAATAAGGATTAAAACAGAATAAATATTTTTCATTTTGAAGACATTTTAATTTTGATTTCAAATTACACCATTAATCCGATTTTAACTTCTAGTATTACACTAAAATCATAATTTTTTGATTGAGTGGCATAATTAATCAGATTTAGCTTAATTAATTGCTTTTATAATAGTTAATTTGCAACTTTTTAAATTGAACTTTAACATTAATGGCATTACAAGAAGAATTTGAGCAACAAGGCGTTTGGCTTTTCAAATATAGAGGTACCTTACCTATTATTATTTTATTTATCGGATTGGGTATTTACGTTTATGCGGCATTAAATCCTGAATTATTTATCATTAAAGATCCGCTAGTAAAAAACTATTTTCTGATTTTCTGTATTGCAGTCAGCTTATTTGGGCAGTATATAAGAGCTTACACTGTTGGGCATACTCCAAAAAACACTTCTGGAAGAAATACAGGAGAGCAGGTTGCAGATACTCTTAATACTACTGGAATCTATTCAACAGTAAGACATCCGCTTTATGTTGGTAATTTCTTCATGTGGCTTGGCCCAGCTTTATTGACTGAAAACATATGGTTTATTGTAGCCTTTATTCTATTCTACTGGGTTTATTATGAAAGAATCATGTTTGCGGAAGAGCAATTTTTAAGAAGAAAATTCAAAGAGGTTTATACCTCCTGGGCTGAAAAAACCCCTGCTTTTATCCCTTCATTTAAGAATTTTGTTAAACCAAATTTACCATTTAGCTGGAAGAAGGTATTAAAGAAAGAGAAAAATGGATTTGCTGCAATTTTCATCATTTTTTGTGCTTTTGATGTAGCAGCAGAACTACTGAAAGGAACTCAAAATTTCAACATCTATTTAATTATTGCTGCGGCAATTTCAGTGGTACTTTATCTGATTTTAAAAGCATTGAAAAAAACGGCTTTAATGCAAGAGGAAGGAAGATAAAACACTCATTTAAATACATTAGAGAGCTATTTCAAATTGAAATAGCTTTTTTTATTCGTTAGTTATTGGATTTTCAGATTCTGGCTTGGATGATTCTTCCTTATTACCTCCAAATAAACGCTTCATAAAACCTTTTTTAGCATTGGAAGTAGAATCAGCAGGTTGTTCCTCTTTTTTCTTTTCCATTTTTGCTTGAGCTGAATCGCGATCAGCAGCTTGTTGCTTTAAAACATCATTACCAACTAGCAGCATGTAATTAACAAAATCTACATTATAATTGAATCTTTTAGTATTATCCCATGCATCTTCACCTTTGGCAACCTGAGCAGAATCCATTTCAGGTGTAAATGGAGATTTCAATTTCACTTCGCCACCTTCTGCCATTTCAGGCACTCCTTTCTTTCTAACATTTAATAGAGAATCCATCTCTTCACTATAAACATCCTTTTGCTTAACTTTTAATAAGCCTTGCTCCTTCCAATATCCATACTTCTTTTCAGAGATCCCATAAATATTGGTTTTATAATGACTGGTAGCAGCTGAAGCCGAGAGAACAAGTGAATCACCTTCAAATAATGAAAAACGCTTTCTTTGCTTCTCTTCATCTAAAATATAACTACTCTGGAAAGCAGCACAAACCATTTTATCTTTACATGCAGTAAAAACAAGCAACATAATGAAATATAAATGGATGTGCTTTTTCATTTATTCCTTTAATAACTGATAAACGCCAGGTTCTATATATTCCGCCCATTCAGCATACATTTTTGCAGAAGGATGTAATTTATCTTTGGCTACATAATCCTCATCCCATATTGCTTTCAATGATATTGGGGTGATGTCAAAAAATCTAACTCCATATTCATCTGAGATGTTTTTAGCAATGCTATTATATTCATATAATTCCTTAGCAATCAAATCAGAATTCTTATTATGATCTTTCGCAAAAGGGGTCACTCCATAATCTGGAATACTTACAACAAAAACCTTATGAGTCTTTTTCCCGGCTAAGTCTATGGCTTTCTTTAATAGCTTTTCAAATTCCTCTTCATATTGTTTAATCCCATATCCCCTATATTGATTATTTACTCCAATCAATAAACTAACCACATCAAATTTTGTATTTTTAAGCGATTCATCTTGAGTTATAGCCCTTAATAATTCATCTGTAGTCCAACCTGTGGTAGCAATAATTTTATTAAGCTCAATTGCAATGCCTCTTTGGTTTAAACGGTCCGACAATACTTTAGACCATGTTTCACCTGATTCAACAGCTTCTCCTATAGTATAAGAATCACCTAATGCTAAATATGATTTTGAATCTTGCGCCATAATATGATTTGATCCACACCAAAATAATGTCAAAATTAAGAGAGAATTTATGATTTTCATAATCCAAATTATAAATAAAATGCAAATTAAAATTTATTAATTGAAATAAAAAGTATATTATTACATTGTTCAGAATAAGAATAACTATTACAAGTTTGAAAATCCGAAATATACGACATAAGAATTATCCAAAAGTTAAAAAACTAACGGAAAACATGCATATTGATGAAAATTATAAAAATTCATATACAATTATATGCGCTTAATCGAAAAAGCTTGTTTCATTTCAAAAATTTTCGTTTTTTTTAATGTTCAAGAATTATATAATTTTACGTTCACTCAAACCTTCAAAATAAAAGTCATCATTGAAAAAATTTTTGCCATTCTTATTTTTTTTAGTACCTCTTTTTGCTAAAGCACAAGAAAAAGTAACTATTGAAGGCCTACCTGGGGATGTAAACAGTTCATCACAGGATGTGAGACCTATAATATCTGATGATGGTAAAAAATTATATATCAACAGAAGGTTTCATCCAGATAATATCAAAGGTGATAAAGATTTTCAAGATGTGTGGGTCAGTGAATTTGATGCTCGCGGAATTTGGTCTAAACCAAAAAACTTAGGAGAAAGATACAATGACAAAAGAGCCAACGACTTAGTTAGAGCTAGTAAAAGTGATGATTCTCTTATTTTTGTAAACACCCGATACAAAGGAATTGGTAGTGAATTAGCTCTTTTTATCAAAGGAAATAGTGATCCAAAGGAACTTCCAATTGATGGGTATTATAATAATAGCAACTATGTTGACTTTGATTATAACTTCAAGCATCGAGTAATTTTAATGGCTGTGGAAAGAAAAGATTCCGAAGGGGATCAAGATTTGTATTACAGCGTTTATCAAGAAGAATCTAAAACATTCACCACCCCAATGAATATGGGTAAAAGTATTAATTCATCAGAAGCAGACTTTGCCCCGTTCTTAACGAACGATGGAAATACTTTATTCTTTGCTAGTTATGGACATAAGAGTCAAGGATCTGCTGACTTATTTATGACACACCGAACCGGAGATGGCTGGGATGAATGGACTGAACCAGAAAACTTAGGCAATATCATAAATACAAAATTTGAAGAAACCTTCGTTTCACTTGATCCAAGCTTTGATTACCTTTATTACGACTCCTATCCTCCAGGAGCTCAAAACAGAAATATATGGAGGGCAACACTCTCTGACGATATTAAAGCAAAAATTATTGCAGCCAGAGACAGAAATAAACGAACACCTAAAAATGAAGAGTTGATCCAACCACCACAGGCTCAAGAAATAATTGCTGAAAATAAAGTACAAGAGGAAATAGAAAATGATAATAAGGATAACGAACAATCCACAGAGAGTGAACCTTTTATTGAGCAGCCCAAAATGGCATATAACACCCAACCTGATGCAGTAACCATTGATCAAGAAATGAATTATCTAAAAGAGCAAGAAAGAAATAACAGAGGATTTCTATCAACGCTTACTTTAAAGTTAGGAATTGGAGGAAAGGAAGAGGATATTGCTCTGATAGATGCAGGTGCTAAAGGTCAAAAAATCAATAGAAACGTTTATTTCAAATTTGACTCGGATAAATTGCAAAGTAAATTCAGTCTTCTTCTTGATAGAGTTAGTGAGGAACTAGAGAATAACCCACAAATTAAAATCTTATTGGAAGGTCATACTGACGCAATAGGTGGAGAAGATGCTAATATTGATTTATCATGTAAGCGTGCTAACGTAGTAAAAGATGCATTAATTGCAAGAGGGATAAATAAGTACAGAATTGAAATTAGCTGTGAAGGTAAAGAAAGACCAATTGCTACCAATGATGATGAATTTGAAGGTAGGGAACTTAATAGAAGAGTAGAACTTTATTTGTTCTGATTGACTTCATCTCTAATTTTTTTAGGAAGTTTGGATACCACAAGATCATAGCTATGATTTACCCAATGAAATATCTCTCTATCAGTAAGGCTCCCGTCAAACTCAATAGTATTCCAGTGTTTTTTATTCATGTGATAACCTGGTTTTACTGCTTCATGACTTTCTCGCAACTTAATAGCTTCTTCAGGATCACATTTTAGATTAACGCTTTCAAACAAATCGATATCAACCAGAGCAAATATTTTTCCTTTCACTTTAAAAACTAGAGTGTTCTCGTCAAATGGAAATTCTTCGGTAACGCCATATTTACTAATACAGAAATTTCTAAAGTCCTCTATATTCATGAAAATAAAAGTAAGAAACTGATTTAATTATCAGAATTTGATTGTTTCCAGATCAAGCATAATTTTATTAAGTCAAAAACATTAAAGTTTTATTAACATCTATTTCCTTTTCCATTTAAAGAAAGAAATAGATCTTAAAGCTTAATAATGTTAGATAAATAATCGCTTTTAAAGGTTAATCCTGATCAAATAAGGTTTCCGTAAATTTCAAATGTTTTACAGATTCGCCTGAGTTTTTTAATTCAATCAAAGAATCAATCCCAATTTGTAAATGGTAATTCACATAACTACCAGTTACTTTTAGGTCACTTTGTGCTGTTTTCACTCCTTCTGGAGTCATCGGATTATCCGAAACCAGTAACAAAGCTCCTCTTGGAATACTATTAACAAATCCTACGGAGAAAATAGTAGCCGTTTCCATATCCACAGCCATCGCTCTAATTCTTCTCAAATAATCTTTGAACTCATCATCATGTTCCCAAACTCTACGATTGGTAGTGAAAACTGTACCCGTATAATAATCCATTTCATGTTTTTTAATCATGGAAGAAACGGCTCTTTGTAATCGAAATGACGGCAATGCTGGAACTTCAGGTGGCATATAATCATTACTGGTTCCTTCTCCCCTAATCCCAGCCAAAGGCAAAATCAAATCACCAATTTTAGATTTCTTTTTAATACCTCCACATTTCCCTAAGAATAAAACTGCTTTTGGCATAATAGAGGAAAGCAAATCCATAACCGTAGCGGCCACCGAGCTTCCCATTCCAAAATTAATAATGGTAATTCCTTCAGCAGTAGCGGTTTGCATTGGTTTATCTCTTCCCTTAATCTCCACATCATATTGTTTAGCAAACATCTCCACATAATTAATGAAATTGGTCAGTAAAATATAATCTCCAAATTCATCTAAGCCTGTTCCGGTATAACGTGGCAACCAATTGTCAACGATTTCTTTTTTTGTCTTCATTTATGAATCTTATTTAATGTAAAACCTATTAGGTTTGCGTTTAATATAAACTATCAGTTTCTGATTTATAATATCTTACATATTAAAAGCTGACAGGTTTAGTTAAACTTTATTTTTTATCTATAATTAAATTTAAATTGCCACAAAGTTAAGCGAAACTAATGCAAAAATTAAACCTTCCGCCCTATGATGTGAACTTGCGTAAAATGGATGGCAAGATACATATTTTTGACCCCATCAGGAAGAAGTTTTTGGTTTTAACACCAGAGGAATGGGTGCGCCAACATTTTATTCAATTTCTGATTCAACATAAAAATTATCCTTCCGGGCTCATTAAAACAGAGTCAGGCTTAAAATATCATGAAAGAAAAAAAAGAACAGATGTGACCGTTTTCAATAGAAAAATGGAGCCGTTCCTTTTAATAGAATGTAAAGCACCTGAAGTAAAAATATCAAACAATACGTTTGCACAAATCGCGAATTATTACAGCCAGTTTAAAGCTAAATACATGATTATTACCAATGGAATGGAGCATTACTGCTTTAGACCTGATGCTAAAGAGTTGGTTTTTGAGAAAGATATTCCTGAGTTTTCGGATTTTTAATCTACCACCTAAAAATCTCTTCAAACAACTTCAAGCCTTCTGTGCAATCCCCCATTTTTGTTGTATAAATTTTCTGAATACAATTTACACCAGCTACATTAATGGTGAAAATAGATAATTTATCTGAAATTAAATCTTCTGGCAGCCATAGTACCTCTTTAATTTCCAGATCAAATTGATTTGCATTTTTAAATAAATACCTTCTACTCACCCCATTGATACAGCCAGTATACAAGGAGGGCGTATAGATTGTACGCTTGCTTAAATCAAGAAAATAAAGATTGGAAGAAGACGCCTCGGCTACATAACCATCTTGGTCTAACAATAACACTTCTTCAAGTCCCCTTTCCTTCTTTTCAATACCTGCCATCACATAAGGTAAAGCAGAAATAGTTTTTAGATGACTAAAAGCTGTTTTTTGCAAGGAAATTGTATCCGCCAAACCTACTTTATCAAATTTTAAAATTTTCTTTCTTTGAGCCTGATCAGCAGTTAATAAAAATTCAGAATCAAAATGCTCGGGAGTATATAAACCGCCAGCTTTTCTCCAAATATAGAGCTTCATTCTTGCAGACTGCCCCATTAATCCGTTCACCTCCAATAATTCCAAAAGTGTATTCTCAAGATCTTCTTTTGTAAAAGGAAAATTTAATTTCAAGTCATTTACACTTTCTGAAATCCTCTCCCAGTGCTCATTTAGAAACATAATCTCTTTTTTTCTAAAAATTATAGTTTCGAAAATACCATCACCGTATTGAAAACCACGGTTCGAAACTTCCAAACTTGCTGACCCAGAGGGTATTAAATTACCATTGTAGTTAATCATGCTAATTTCGCTTTTAAAACTTTCATTTTCCACTCATCAATTATACTTTTTCTAGAGCAAATAATTGTCTAATATTGGGTTTTATTTTGAATAATGGCAGAAAGAAGTAGTATTTTTGATATGATTGGTCCCGTTATGATAGGTCCTTCGAGTTCACATACCGCAGGAGTAGTTAGAATTGCACGTGCAGCCGTAAAGGTTTTAGGTGGGATTCCTGATGAAGCCACCATTACCTTCTATAATTCATTTGCTAGAACCTATGAAGGTCATGGTAGTGATAAGGCCATAATAGCAGGCTTATTAAATTATAAAACTGATGACATCCGCATTAAACAAGCCTTTGAACTAGCTGAAGAAGCAGGATTAAAATATTCTTTCAAATCCATTGGAAGTGCGGGTACCTATCATCCCAATACTATTAAATTAAACTTAACCAAAGGTGAAAGAAAAGTTGAAGTAATAGGCGAAAGTTTAGGTGGTGGTGTTATCAATATTTCTAAAGTAAATGGGTTTACAGCCAATATTTCCGCGGCTCTACACACTTTAATCATTACCGCTAAAGATACCCAGGGCAGTATTGCCTTTATATCGAATATAATTAGCAATGATAAAGCAAACATTGCCACTATGAGTGTTTCCAGAAAAGGGAAACATGATATTGCTTGTTTGGCAATTGAAATGGATACAGGACTAAAAACTATTTCACTTGATTACCTTAAACATCTGGATTGGGTAATAGATGTTATTTACATTCCAGATATCGATATGTAAACTATTAATTAAAATTATGCTTAGAATTTTTATTGTAATTACATTCTTATCCATTGGATATAATTCCTTTGGGCAGGATAAATGGTCATTGCAAAAATGCATTAACTATGCTTTGGAAAATAACCTGCAAGTAAAACAATCAGAACTAGATGTTGAAAATGCAGAAATCAACCTGTTTGGTTCCAAAATGAGTAATTTACCCGGAGTGAACGGAAGTCTTGGAGTAAACACTTCAACTGGGCGTTCCATTGATCCATTTACCAACACTATTATTGACCGAGGAATTAACTCCCAAAATGCAGGACTTAGCGCGAGTTTACCTTTATTTGACGGTGGTCAAAGATTTAATAGTATTAAAAGAGACCAATATGGTCAGCTAGCTGCGGGAAAAGATTTAGAAAGTGTTCAAAATGACATCATATTGAATGTGGTTACATTTTACACTAATATCCTTTTTAATCAAGAATTACTTGAGACTGCTAAACTGAGACTAGAAACGACCGAAAGTCAAGAAAACAGAGTGGCAAAGCAAGTTGAAATTGGTGCTTTAGCTCAAGCCGATTTACTACAAATTAGGCAACAAAAAGCAAATGACGAACTAGAAGTGGTAAGAGCTGAAAATAATTTAGACATATCATTTTTACGATTAAAACAAGCATTACAGATACCTGCTGACCAATCATTTGATATTGAAGTACCTGAATTACCTGAACCTAATGAAGGTGAACTGATGGAATCATCTTCCAATGTTTATCAATATGCCTTGCAAAATCAACCGGTTATAAAAGCTGCAGAATATAGAAAAGAAAGTGCCATCAGAGGAATTGGTGTAGCCAGAAGTAGTTATTTCCCATCTCTAAGTTTGAATGCAGGAATATCTACCAACTATTCAGATGCAGCTCCTGAGCAATTCCCAGTTTTAGGATCAGAAAATATCACGATTACTCGACCTGTGGGAGTTGTTCAAAATACAGGTGAGGTCGTAGTGACACAACAGGAGGTTCCATCTGAATTTACAGAAAACACCTATTGGAATCAATTAGATTTTAACCAAAGGCGATTTGTTGGATTAAGTTTAAATATTCCAATATTCAGTAGATTTCAAGTGAAAAATAATGTTCAAAGAGCTATTATCAGTCACAAAAGAACCGAATATCAATTAACATCAGCTAAAAATCAATTACAACAAACCATCGAACAAGCTTATTTGGATGTGAAAGCAGCTGCAAAATCATATGAGGCATTGAAAAATAGTTTTGAGGCTTCTGAATTAAGCTTTAGAAATGCAGAACAAAGATTGGAATTAGGGGCAACAGATGCTGTTCAATTCACACAAATTAAAAATGATTTCGAAAGAGTAAAATCAGACCTCATTCGAGCAAAATACGATTATATATTTAAACTTAAAGTACTGGACTTTTATCAAGGGAAACCTTTAAACTTTTAACCATGGCTAAGAAAAAATCATCAAAAAAGACATTATATATTCTGCTAGGAATAGTGGCTATTTTAATTATTGCTGCAATTATAGGTAAAAAATCAGGCGTTATAGGTCAACCACCTTCTACCTCTGTTGAAATAGAGCAAGTACAGAAGAGAACTATCATAGAGAAGGTAAACGCTAGCGGAACAGTTCAACCCGTTGTAGAAGTGAAGTTAAGCCCTGATGTAGCGGGAGAAATTACGGAGCTTGCTGTAGAAGAAGGCGACCCAGTAAAACAAAATGACCTTTTAGTTAAAATCAGACCTGATAATTTTCAAAGTGCATTAGAAAGAGCTAAAGCTAATTTAAATCAACAAAAAGCATCCTTAGCCCAAGCTGAAGCATCTCTAGAAAGAGCAAAAGCTCAGTTAACTCAAGCAAAACAAACATTCGAACGTCAGAAGAAATTATATGAGCAAAAAGTAATCTCAACAGCAGATTATGAATCTGCTTTGGCAAGCTATCAAATAGCTCAAAATGATAAAATTGCTTCAGAAAAAAATGTTCTAGCCGCAAGTTATACTGTAAAAAGTAGTCAGGCGACTGTAGATGAAGCAAGTGAAAACTTAAGAAGAACTACTATTTATTCACCCGTTGATGGTACCGTTTCAAAACTAAGTGTTGAGCTTGGAGAACGAGTTGTAGGAACTCAACAAATGGCAGGTACGGAAATGATGCGTATTGCCAACTTGAACAATATGGAAGTACGTGTAGATGTGAATGAAAATGACATTATCAGAATCAGCATTGGAGATACTGCCATTATAGAAGTAGATTCGTATACTTATATGGAAAAAGAATTTAAAGGTGTAGTTACCGCTATTGCAAATACCGCCAATGATAAGGCATCACAAGATGCGGTTACTGAATTTGAAGTGAAAGTGAAGATATTGAATTCTTCTTATGAAGATTTAATAAAAGACGATGGAGATTCTCCTTTCCGACCAGGTATGACAGCCAGCGTTGAAATCATGACGGAAACCAAAGAAGACATTTTAACAGTTCCTCTTTCTTCAGTGACTTTGAGGTCTCCAGAAACTAAGAATGATTCTACTTCCAGCAAAGAAATACAAAGCAGAGAACCTAAGAAAGAATCAGAGGTAGTATTCATCGTACAGGATGATAATACTGTTAAAATGACGGAAGTTAAAACAGGCATTAGTGATTTCGAATTTATTCAAGTTGATGGATTAACTGCTGGACAGAAAGTAGTAAAAGGGCCATTCTTGGCCATCTCAAAAACCTTAAAAGACGGTGACTTGGTAGAGGTTAAGAATAAAGAGAAAGACAGAAAAAAGGAATAAGACCAAAGAATTTGTTGAGAAAATAAATTTTAAAATGGCAGTTTTTGACTGCCATTTTTTATTGTAGCCCTAGTACAATTCCTGGAAAGAAATTTCCTATTGTTAATAAGGAGGGTTCTTGCTTTTCTACCTTAGTTAATTGGTAGTTTATAGCCACTCCTATTTCTAAAAATCGGATTTTATTAAATTTATAACCATATATCAGTTCTGATCTCAAAATTTTTGATCCCTTTAATAGCTTAACTTCCTTAGCTTTTTGTTGCCATAAAGCAGTATTAACAGAGATAAATCTTGTTTTCTCGGGATTACTCCACTCCTTCTCTAAGCCATAAGCCATTCCCCAAACAGGCAATCCATTGATGGAGAAATTGTATCCAAACTGTAACATATTACAAAAAAAACGACTTCCTGTACCGATAGATATATTGGACAAAAACAAATCCGTTGACCTGAAGCTCAAGCGACCTTCACTTGCATCTATATTTAACAATCCTAAGGGCACTCCATTATTTTTTCCACTGATATTAATTAGCCCAATTTGATTTCCATTGTTGACCTTGCTAAAATTAATCAAACCAATTTGCCAGGTGTCGCTGAATAAACTGCTAAATTCATGACCAAAACCTGCAGTTCTAGCATAATTAAACAATCCCAATTGTAAGCCATTAGTCTGCCCATCGGAATAATTAAATAAAGCAGCAATCTGAAAACCCACCATCCCAACTTTAGATGAATTGATTATACCTGCTATTTGAGCGCCTTCTAAATACCTAGATTTGTTGGTCAGAAAACCCAACTGAAACCCCGAAAAACCTGATTCAGCTGTGTTAAAAGTTGAAATTTGAACTCCAGCCCCATTGCCGAAAGTTTTATTGGCGATTGTAGCAAACTGAAAGCCCTTAAATGTATTCTCTAATTTTTCCTTTGGATTGAGTTTATTATTTGCTCCTGATATATTGGCAAAACCAGCAAATTGAATACCCTGAAATTCTTTGTAATTATAATTTGACATAAGCCCTAACTCAATGCCACTTACACTTCCTGTAACTCCGGATGTTAGATTCAGTGACAATTTATAATGATTGGTTATTTCATCCACTGTATGATTACTAAAACCAGGAAAAGCTGATAAATGGATTTTGGATTGTTTGGAATAGGATTGGGAAAATAATTCTGTAGAAGGAAGAAGTAAAAACGGAAAAACTATAAATTTAAAAATTGAAAGAATCCTTCTTGTTTTGTTTCTATTATTTATAATATCTTGCATGCTTTAAGGTTATAGTTCAAATCTAAAAAATAATAACTGATTAAAACCATTCTTATTGCTAATGTATAGAATTCTGCTTGCATCCATTATAACTTTTCTTATAAGCTCATGCCAAGGAAATGACAGTAAAAAATCAGGTTTCACAATAATTGATAGCCTGAAAATAAAACTAGATAATGAGACAAATGAAATGGCTTCAAACTCCCAATTCAAAAACATAGATGACACAGATTATCTTTTTCGCTTTAGGGATTATCAGTCTTCGCAAAATCCTCAACAACTGGAGGTGATCAACTTAACGGAAGAAAAAGTTGAAAAAATAATTGATTTCCCAATGGATGGCCCCAATTCTTTTAATGAAATGGTGAATTTTCATGTCCATAATTTCGATTCCATATTTTTCCATAATGAAGCTTTTCCACTAACTTTTTACCTGACCGACACCAGCACAATCATAAAACAAAAGTGGGAAATTGAAGATATGGAAATAGGTGCAGGTTGGCAGTACAACGCCTCTCCATTTTTGATTGAAGATAAACTTTACTTTTGCAGCATTTCTACTCAATCTTTTTATCCCGATGATCAAGATTATATTGACCATAAATTTATTAGCTATTTAAATTTAAATAATGGAGAAATTAAGGAAATCTCATCTATTGATTACCCTAAAATTTTCATTGAAAATTTTAAAAATGGAAATTGGTTTCCTGCGAGTGGGAAACCTATATTCTACCATTACAATAAAAACATATTTGTAGGTTTCAATATGAGCACTGAAGTAAGCATCATTAAACAGGGCAAAGTTGAAAATATTAATCTTAAGATTTCTTCTAAAAACTTAGCTGAAGCAGTAAGTATAGATATTAATGATTTCGCTTCTAATCATTTGCATATAATTGGAAGCCCTCAGCTAGGAAAAATGGTTTATGACCCTTATCGAGATAAGTTAATTCGACTTTACAAACATCCTTTAGAAATTGATGAGAGCGAGGATCGATCAAATGCTTATTTTCGATCCAAATTTAGTTTACTATTTTTTGATTTGAACGGAGAGTTAGCTGCGGAAATAGAACTTCCTAAAAAAAAATTTAATCCATCAATTATAATCCCAACTGAAAAAGGTTTACTAATTGATACTGACAACCCATTTAACCCAAAGAACCATGAAGACTTTCTTGAATTTGCCCATATTGCTTTTGATAATATGCAATAGTTTTTCAATTAATGCACAATCTGATCCTGCAGGAAATCTATTCTTTTGCAGGGCCAACGCTGATATGGGGAATATCATTCCTGTAGATGAAAAAGTGATAATTAAACCTAAAAAAGCTAGCTTTTTGGTGCTGGCAAACCCAAATGGTTTAATTGAAGATACTATTAAAATGAAGAAAGAATGGGGCTCTATTATGGGTGTGGTTGCCACATCTGACTCCACCTTTTCGGTAGCCTTAGGAGCGCACGGATTGAATGTATTAATTAAGAATAATCAGTTTTCAATTCAAGAAGAAATCCCAGCTAGATTTTTTATTGAAGAATATGAAACGGGAATGAAAATACCAATCAGAGATTATATTATAGGGATCACCCCAAATACAAATGCACCAAGAAAGCACAGCATTTATCAATATGCATTGATCCATAAGAAAGATTCACAACTTTTAATTTTGAATGAACCACTTCCTATAAAATCAAAATATTATGGAGGAATGAGTCATTTAGTAGATTATTATATTGCTGACAATAAATTGATTATCAATCATTCAGAAGCCAACTCTTTGATCATACATGATTTGGAAGATGCACAAACCATCATCAAAAAATTCCCTGAAATTGAAAATAAAAAGAAAGAGATTTGGTATGCCATTGTTGATAATGCAAATGATAATTTCTATCTAATAAGGAATAGAAAAAAAGAGCTTAGCGAAGTTTATTCCTATAATTTAGCCTCAAACGAACTTCAATTTATATTATCCACTACCCAACATATTTCAAGCATCAATAAATCAAGAGCATTCTATAGAGAAAAAGATGAAGAGGGTGATATCTGTTTCTATTTCATTGATTTAAAGCAAAAAGAGGGGTCTAAATCCGAAATATTAAAGCTTGACGAAGTAGTTATCAAGAAGAAATAATCATCATAAAAAGCACTTCTTCAATTGATACTTTTATCTGTAACACTAAATATCGACATATACATCAATATATATTATTATTGATATATATGTAAATATTTTTATTTATCGACAAATATATCGATATTTATGAAAGATATTAAGCATTATAATGATAGCAGTAATAACAGGCGATATTATCAACTCAACTGAAAAGGAATCTATAAATTGGTTAAAAGAACTGAAATCAGTTTTAAATCAATATGGCAGTAGCCCTGAAAAATGGGAAATCTATAGAGGAGACAGTTTTCAGCTGAAACTCCCTGTTGAAAAAGCTATGATTGCAGCTTTCCATATAAAAGCTGCAATCAAACAAATTAAAAACAAGGATGTCAGACTGGGGATTGGAATTGGCAAGGAAGATTATGTGTCCGAAAAAATATCAGAATCGAACGGTACTGCCTTTCAAAATTCAGGCTTATGCTTTGAGTCGCTTAAAAAGAGGAATATGGCTATTAGATCAAATGATCTTGACTGGGACGAGCCTTTAAATATAATGCTTGAATTAGTACTTTTCATTGCAGACAAATGGACTGCAAGTCAGGCGGAAGTTATAAAGGCAAGCATCGAGAATCCTGATAAAAACCAAAACCAAGTTGCAGAACTATTAGAGAAAACTCAAAGCACTATAAGTACATCCCTTGATAGAAGTGGGTACGATAGCCTGCAAAGAATATTTGAACATTATAAGAAGCAAACCCAACTATTATGATCTCATTCATCTTAAAAGCTCTAATCGCTCATCTACTGGGCGATTTTGTATTTCAACCTGACCCCTGGATAAAAGACAAACAACTAAAAAAGGCTAAATCAAAATTCCTCTATTTACATATTGCCATTCATGCTGGTTCAGTATTAATTTTACTACAATTTGACATTGAATTCTGGTTAGCCTTCCTCATTATTCCTATTAGCCACTATTTAATTGACATCATCAAAATCTATCTTAAAAAAAGGATTAATTCTCGTTATCTTTTTACATTTGATCAACTTGCTCACATCTCAGTTATTCTAGGTTTAGGATGGTATTATTATCCGCATGAATTGACCTTAAATTTTGAACTTTCCAATATTGTCTTGCTCTTAATGTTGAGTATTCTGTTGCTTACCTATGGTGTTGCCGTCTTCATAAAAGTCATCATGTCAAAATGGGAGTTGCCTGAAGATTCAGATCAGGATTCTTTATCGAAAGCAGGGAAATACATTGGGATATTGGAACGACTTTTCGTTTTCTCATTTGTAATTATGCAAGAATGGCAAGCCATTGGTTTTTTAATCGCAGCTAAATCAGTATTTCGATTTGGAGATTTATCCCGTGCAAAAGATCGAAAACTCACCGAATATATTCTAATTGGAACATTACTAAGCTTCGGCTTTGCTATTCTGATTGGATTCCTATATAAAATCATGGTTAAAGAAATTTAAACCCTCCTCAAACAATCCATTCAAAAAATAAAAATTCTGAACTTTAGCTTTATCATTCGAGTTATTATGCTTTAATTTGAAAAACTTATCCAGAAAGACTGAGGGATTGGGCCCTTTGACGTCTTAGCAACCCTTCCAATGCATTTGCAAAAGGAAACGGTGCTAACTCCCATCCTGACAAACTTGCTTTTTCAGGAAAAGATAAGAAGCAGCCTTTCTCACGGCACTTTCTGGATTCAAAATCATAAATATTCAGAATGAGCCGATTTTCTAAATCTATTCTTCAAGATAAAATTTTAGTACTGGATGGCGCCATGGGCACCATGATTCAAAACTATAAACTTTCGGAAGCTGATTACCGTGGAGAACGTTTTGCTAATTACCCTTCCGATTTGAAAGGAAATAACGATCTCTTATCCTTAACTCAGCCTCATATCATTAAAGATATTCACCGAGCTTATCTTGATGCGGGTGCAGATATCATTGAAACCAATACTTTCAGCGGGACTACCATTGCTATGGCGGATTATGATATGCAGAATTTGGTTTGGGAACTTAATGAGCAATCCGCCCGAATTGCTCGAGAAGTAACAGAAGAATATACAGATAAGCCAAGGTTTGTTGCAGGCTCCATTGGTCCTACTAATAGAACGGCTTCTCTTTCACCAGACGTAAATAGACCAGGCTATAGAGCAACCTCTTTTGATGAATTGAAAATTGCTTATAAAGAACAAGCAGAGGCCTTAGCGACTGGAGGAGTAGATATATTTCTGGTTGAAACTGTTTTCGATACCCTCAACTGTAAAGCCGCTCTAATGGCTATTCAGGAATTGAAAAAAGAAAAAGGAATCGATATTCCAGTGATGGTTTCAGGTACTATCACCGATGCCAGCGGAAGAACACTTTCCGGTCAAACTGTAGAAGCATTTTGGAATAGTATACGCCATTTTCCTTTACTAAGTGTGGGCTTCAATTGTGCTTTAGGTGCTGACCAGCTCAAAACCTATTTACAGCAATTAGCCAGAATTTCAGATGTGGCCATTTCATGTCATCCAAATGCTGGATTACCGAATGAATTTGGAGATTATGATGAATCTCCAGGGCAAATGAGTAGCACTATAAAAAGCTATTTTGATGAAGGTTTAGTCAATATTATTGGAGGCTGCTGTGGCACCCAACCAGAACACATCAAGGCCATTGCAGAATATGCAAAAAAAGCTAAACCACATAAAATATCCCCTCAAAAGAGGATTATGCGATTAAGCGGCTTAGAGCCTTTATTGGTTACTCCGGAAATCAATTTTGTAAATATTGGGGAAAGAACTAATGTCTCGGGTTCAAAGAAATTTGCTCGTTTGATTAGGGAAGAGAGATTTGAAGAAGCGGTTGATATTGCCATTGATCAAGTTCAAGGTGGAGCACAGATTATAGATATCAATATGGATGATGGTATGCTAGATGCTGTAAAAGTCCTGCCAAATTTCGTCAATCTAATTTCCTCAGAGCCAGATATAGCGCGACTTCCTTTTATGATTGATTCTTCCAAATGGGAAGTAATTGAAGCCGGTTTGAAATGCTTACAGGGAAAGGGAATAGTGAATTCAATTAGCTTAAAAGAAGGAGAAGAAGCTTTTTTAGAATCTGCCAAGAAAATTAAAAGCTATGGAGCTGCTGTAGTGGTGATGGCTTTTGATGAAAAAGGTCAGGCCGATACTTTTGAGAGAAAAATCGAAGTCTGTAAAAGATGCTATGATTTGCTTGTTGAAAAAGCAGATTTTACGCCTGAGGACATCATTTTCGACCCAAATATCTTGACTATAGGTACGGGAATGGAAGAACATGATAACTATGCAGTGGATTTCATTGATGCGGTTAAATGGATTAAAGAAAATCTACCTTATGCCAAAACAAGTGGCGGAGTAAGTAATATCTCCTTCTCCTTTAGGGGGAATAATGTAGTTCGAGAAGCCATGCATTCTGCTTTCCTTTATCATGCTATCAAAGCAGGATTGGATATGGGCATTGTAAATCCTGGGATGTTAGAGGTTTATGATGAGATTGATAAAGAATTACTGGAGTATGTAGAGGATTTATTGTTCAACCGCAGATCAGATGCCACTGAGCGATTGATGGCTTATGCTGAAAACTTAAAACCGGGTGAAAAAGCAGAAAAAGCCACGCAAGAATGGAGAAATCAACCAGTCAATAAGCGATTAGAACATGCTTTAATTAAAGGAATTACAGAATATATAGAAGAAGACACTGAGGAATCCAGACTTCAAGCTGAACGTCCGCTGGATGTCATTGAAGGTCCATTGATGGATGGAATGAATGTAGTAGGAGATTTATTCGGTGCTGGTAAAATGTTTTTGCCCCAGGTGGTAAAAAGTGCTAGGGTGATGAAAAAGGCAGTAGCTATCCTCCTCCCATATATCGAAGCAGAAAAAAAAGCCCAAGCCCCCTACCCCCCAAAGGGGGAACAGGCCCAGCACTGGCAGACTGGTGACCCGATACTTTATGGTTTGATGAAGGATTTTGCTAAACAAATGAGGCATGATCATCCTACTCAAGCAGAAGAAATCCTTTGGGATGCATTAAAAGGGAAACAGCTTGAAGGATTTAAATTCAGAAGACAGCATATCATTGGTGGCTATATCGCAGATTTCATTTGCTTAAAAGAAAATCTAATAATTGAGGTAGACGGACTACTCCATCAATTACCTGAAAACAAAGCCAGTGATGAAGAAAGAACAAAATGGCTAGAAGAACAAGGCTACAAAGTAATCCGATTCACAAACTCAGAAGTCATCTCTCAATTAGATGTTGTCCTAAAAAGAATCCTAAAAGCACTGAAAACTCCCCCTTTGGGGGCTGGGGGGCTTGAGGCTGGGGGGCCCAGGAGTGGCAATGGCAAAATCCTAATGGCAACAGTAAAAGGCGATGTCCACGACATCGGTAAAAACATTGTCTCAGTTGTGCTTGCCTGCAACAATTACGAAATAATCGACTTAGGCGTAATGGTTCCTTTGCAGAAAATACTGGAGGAAGCTGAAAAGCATCATGTGGATATCATTGGTCTGAGTGGATTGATTACGCCTTCTCTGGATGAAATGATTTATGTAGTAGAGGAAATGGAAAAAAGAGGCTTGAAAACTCCTGTTATGATTGGTGGAGCTACTACTTCTCGCATTCATACTGCAGTGAAAATTAAGCCTAATTACAGCGGGCCGGTTATCCATGTGAATGATGCTTCTCGTTCAGTAACGGTTGCTGGAAAATTGCTAGGCAAAGATAAAGAAGACTTTTATAAAGAAATAGAAAAAGAATACAAAGAAGCAAAAGCTGGGCACGGCAGAAGAGGTGAAAGCAAGAATTATGTGAGTATAGATGAAGCGCGAGCCAATAAATATCAAGTTGACTGGGATAGTTATCAACCGCATGCTCCAAAGAAAATTGGTCCTCAGGTTTTAAAAAATTATGACCTAAAAGAAATTTCTGAATACATCGACTGGACTCCATTTTTCCAGACTTGGGAAATGAAGGGCCGTTATCCAAAAATTTTGGATGATGCTGAAAAAGGAGTGGAAGCAAGAAAGCTTTTTGCTGATGCACAGGAAATGCTAGAGGAAATAATTGATAAAAAGCTATTGTCTGCAAATGCGATATTCGGACTTTACCCTGCGCATACAAAAAACCATGATAGCATAGAAGTCTTTGCTGATGCGGATAAAACCCAAAAGCTAACAGAGTTCCATACGCTTCGACAACAAAATCAAAAGGGTGAGAAAAATCCTAATTATGCTTTTTCTGACTTCTTAGCTCCTTCAGATGCTAATTATACTGATTATATGGGCTGCTTTGCAGTGACAACTGGAATTGGCCTAGATAAAATAACTGCAAAATATGAAGCGGATCATGATGATTATAACAGCATTATGGCAAAAGCCTTGGCAGATCGCTTAGCAGAAGCTTTTGCAGAATTATTGCACAAAAAAGTAAGGACTGACTATTGGGGATATGCAGAAAACGAAACTTTGGATAATGAAAGCTTAATTAAAGAACAGTATAAAGGCATCAGACCAGCACCAGGTTACCCAGGCTGCCCTGACCATACTGAAAAAATAACCCTCTTTGAATTGTTGGATGTAGAAAAGAAAACAGGAATCACTCTGACTGAAAACTTAGCCATGTTGCCAACCGCTTCAGTAAGTGGGTTTTATTTCGGACATCCCGAAAGCCGCTATTTTGGACTAGGGAAAATCGGAAAGGATCAGGTGGAAGATATTGCCAAACGCAAAAATCAAGAATTTGAAGAGATAGAAAAATGGCTTAGACCAAATCTAAACTACTAACAGAACATAGACCCTAGAACCTAGAATCTAACTTATGAAAGTAACAGAACATATAGCAAACGCAAAAAATACAGTTTTCTCTTTTGAGATTTTACCTCCTTTGAAAGGACAGAATATCAAGGCATTGTTTGAAAATATTGAACCATTAATGGAATTTAAGCCGCCTTTTATTGATGTAACCTATCATCGCGAGGAATATGTTTACAGAGATAAAGGCAACGGATTGCTGGAAAAACGAACAACTCGTAAGCGACCAGGAACGGTAGGGATTTGTGCCGCTATAAAAAACAGATTTGATATTGACACAGTCCCTCATATTATTTGTGGAGGATTTAGCAAAGAAGAAACAGAAAATGCGCTAATAGACCTCGATTTCCTGGGAATTGATTCTGTTCTGGTATTGCGAGGTGATCCCATAAAATCAGAAAACAAATTTGTACCAGATCCGAATGGCCATGCTTATGCCATTGAGCTCATGGAGCAGGTAGTGGATATGAATAATGGTCGATACATTGACGAAGAATTACAATCAGCTACCCCAACAGATTTTTGCATCGGAGTTGCGGGATATCCTGAAAAGCATTTTGAAGCTCCAAGCATGAAATCTGATTTGAAAATCCTGAAGCAAAAAGTGGAAAAAGGAGCTGAATATGTGGTGACTCAGATGTTTTTTGACAATCAAAAATACTTTGATTTTGTAAAATTGTGTAGAGCTGAAGGAATAAATGTTCCTATCATTCCAGGTTTGAAACCTATTACTTCATTGAAACAAATGTCTGCATTACCAAGAACCTTCTACTTGGACTTGCCAGATGATTTAGTGGATGAACTGGAAAAATGTAAAGATAATGCTGCAGCTAAAGAAGTGGGTATAGAATGGTGTATTCAACAATCAAAAGAATTGATTGAATTTGGAGCTCCTTGCCTGCATTATTATTCTATGGGAAAATCTGATCCTATTTATAGAATTGCGGAAGGAGTTTTTTAAAAAAAGCTTTTCCCAAGATTAAAACTTTGGAAATGTTACCTAATGTGACAAAAATTAATACTACTTCACCAAGCTCGCATTAGAAATAAAACCTGTCAGGTTTGTAATTGAAAATTAAAGATGAAAACACGATCATTTTACTACTTCAATTTAGATAAACCTGACAGGTTTTGATAAAAATACAAATATATTGAGGAATGATTAATACAAAGCAGGAAACTGCTCTGGATCAAATTCATGCATCATATCATAAACTCTTTCGAAAACATCTTCTATTTGTGGTTTACTGAAATAATCTCCATCAGATGCATAAGCAGGTCTGTGCTCATTTGCAGTAATGGTAATCGGTTGAGCATCTAAGTATCTATATGCTTTTTGCTCTTCTAGTACTTTCTGCATCATAAAACCAGTTGCTCCACCCGGCACATCCTCATCAGCAAAAACCACTCGACTTGTTTTCTTAACCGACTCCACAATGCTGTGATTGATATCAAAAGGCAATAAAGTTTGCACATCTATCACCTCACATGAAATACCTTGTTCTGCCAATTGATTTGCTGCATCCACTACCACCCTGCACATAGAACCATAAGTCACGATAGTCACATCGCTTCCTTCTCTAATCACTTCGGGCTGACCTAAAGGAACTGTAAATTCACCTACATTTTCAGGTAAGGACTCCTTTAACCTATATCCGTTAAGACATTCTATAATCAAAGCAGTATCATCAGATTGCAACATAGTGTTATAAAATCCTGCTGCTTGGGTCATATTTCTTGGAACCAAAACATAAATCCCTCGGATAGCATTTAAAATCATGCCCATAGGCGATCCTGAATGCCAAACTCCTTCTAACCTATGCCCTCTAGTACGGATAATTAATGGTGCTTTTTGTCCACCTTTAGTTCTGTATTGAAGACTAGCTAAATCATCAGACATAATCTGAATGGCATATAATAAATAATCTAAATATTGAATTTCAGCAATCGGTCTTAAGCCTCTTAAAGCTGTTCCAATTCCTTGACCTAAGATGGTACATTCGCGAATACCAGTATCCATCACTCTCAAATCACCATATTTTTCTTGTAAACCAGCAAAAGCCTGGTTAACATCTCCAATTTTTCCAACATCCTCACCAAAAGCAAAAACCCTTTGGTCACGAGCTAAAGCTGCATCAAAACAAGCTTGCAATACTTCTCTACCATCTACTTTTTTAGGATCGTTGGAATACTCCGCATTAACTACTTCTACTTTCAATGCAGATTCATCCGATTCACTATATAAATGAGAACTGTAGCGGTCATGCCCTTCTTCTATTACAGCCTTTAACCAATTTACAAGCTTTTGCTTAGCCTCCCCTTCATGATTGATCACCAATCGCAATGCTTTTTTAACCGCTTTGATATTATCCAGTCTTAGTGGATTCATGGCTGCTTTAAGTTCTGAAGCAATTTCAGAAATCTCACTCTGACCTGATTCTTCAGCCAAATTATTCAACAATCCTAAGGCTTCTTTTTGTTGGTCCTTAATTTCACCTATGAAAGCTTTCCAAGCTGCATCTTTAGCATCTTTCGCAGTCTTTTTTGCTTCATTTTCGATCTCGTCTAATTCCTTTGGTGAAGCAATTTTATGATTAAGAATATATTTTCTGAATTGGTTTAAGCAATCATATTCTGCTTCCCATTCCAATCTTTCTTTTGACTTATAACGTTCATGAGAACCTGATGTAGAGTGACCTTGAGGCTGTGTCATATCATATACATGCACCAAAGATGGAACATGTTCTTCACGGGAAATTCTCGCTGCCTTTTGATAAGTTTCTACCAAGGCTTCATAATCCCAACCTTTAACCGTTAAGATCTCATATCCTTTTTTATCTTTTGTTCTTTGGAAACCAGCTAATGCTTCAGATATACTACTTTTAGTGGTATGGAATTCTTGTGGAACACTAATTCCATAATGATCATCCCATACAGAAACCAACATAGGGATTTGTAAAACCCCAGCAGCATTTATAGACTCATAGAACATGCCCTCAGAAGTAGAAGCATTTCCTATAGTTCCAAAAGCTACTTCATTTCCGTTAATGGAATATTGCTCGAATTCTTTTTTATTTAATTCTTTATTTTCTCTGAATAATTTTGAAGCAAAGGCCAGTCCAACCAATCTTGGCATTTGCGCTGCTGTGGGCGAAACATCAGAAGAGCTATTTTTGCTTTCCGTAAGTTTGGTGTATTTCCCAGCTTCATCCAACATTCTAGTGGCAAAATGTCCATTCATTAAACGACCGGCAGAAGCAGGATCAGCATTAACATCAGTATGCGCATAAAGCTGAGCAAAATATTCTTGTATACCTAATTCACCTATAGCAAACATAAAAGTCTGGTCGCGATAGTAGCCAGAACGGAAATCACCATTTTCAAAGGCTTTAGCCATAGCTAATTGCGCTAATTCTTTTCCATCACCGAAAATTCCAAATTTGGCTTTCCCCATGAAAACCTCCTTTCGTCCCATCAAACTGGCATGTCTACTCTCCCATCCTAAACGAAAATCGTTTAAGATTTCCTCTTTAGAAATATTAGATTTTTTCTTCTTATTGCTTTTGGTGGTTGTCATCAGCTTTGTGTTTTATTGAGAAAATACAAGCTCACTTTATAAGTAAGTTCAACAAAAATAACCAAAATGATGAGGCTTTCAAATCCTAATTTAACAGTTAAGCCTAACAAGCGTTTGGAAAGCATAAGTCAGATTATATTTTTAGCTTTTAACATTCTGTCAAAATAATATTTCACCAAACAAACACTAACTATAAGTATTCAAAATAAAATATTAATTTGATTTTGAAATTAATAAATAAAGTACCTTAAAAAAGTATCAGCAAAGACTGTAAATTCTTTTGTTTGCTTTATATTTGCCCCCATTAGGAAACATTAAAATTATTTTGTTATGATCATTGGGGTACCAAAAGAAATCAAAAATAACGAAAACCGTGTCGCCTTGACACCGGCCGGTACACAAGAGTTGGTCAAAAGAGGCCACCAAGTATTTGTACAATCTACTGCCGGAGAAGGAAGTGGTTTTTTGGATGAAGATTATGTTGAATCAGGTGCTCAAATTTTACCTGACATTCAAAGCACTTATGCGAAAGCTGAGATGATTATGAAGGTAAAAGAGCCTATTGAAGAGGAGTATGAATTGATCAAGGAAGATCAATTGGTATTTACCTATTTCCACTTTGCGGCTTATGAAGGTTTGACCAAAGCAATGATCAAAAATAAGTCAATATGTTTGGCTTATGAAACTGTTGAAAAAGCAGATAGAAGCTTACCTCTTTTGGTGCCAATGTCTGAAGTAGCAGGAAGAATGGCTATTCAAGAAGGTGCTAAATATTTGGAAAAACCACTAAAAGGTAGAGGTATATTGTTAGGTGGCGTACCAGGTGTTCGTCCTGCAAAAGTATTAATCATGGGTGGTGGAGTAGTTGGTACTAATGCAGCTAAAATGGCTGCAGGAATGGGTGCTGATGTTACCATTATGGATGTAAACTTACAGCGTTTACGTTACTTGGATGATGTTTTGCCAGCCAACGTCAATACTTTCATGTCAAATGAATACAACATCCGTGAAATGTTAGGTCGAGTTGATTTAATTATTGGGGCAGTATTAATCCCAGGTGGAAAAGCTCCACATTTGATCACTCGTGATATGTTAAAAGAAATGAGACCAGGAACTGTCCTTGTGGATGTTGCAGTAGATCAAGGTGGATGTATTGAAACTTGTAAGCCTACGACTCACGAAGATCCTACTTATATTATTGATGATGTAGTACATTACTGTGTAGCTAATATGCCAGGTGCTGTACCTTACACTTCTACTTTAGCTTTGACTAACGCTACTCTTCCGTATGCTATCCAGTTAGCTAATAAAGGATGGGTAAAAGCTTGTCAGGAAAATAGAGATTTAGCTTTAGGCTTAAATATTATAAAAGGAGATGTTGTTTATGATGCTGTTGCAGAAGCTTATGGTCTAGAACATGTTCCTTTTGAAAAGTATTTGGGAGATGTTTGGGGAAAGCTATAATTCCTGAATTAAAACCATAAAAAATGATAAAAACTCTCGTCAAATTTAATTGGCGAGAGTTTTTTTTATTCTGATTTAATGTTGTAAGAAGCAGTTAATAATATTATTCTAGTTTCTCCCTTACGAGTAAAAGTTTGTTGGAAATTAGGCCCGAAATTTTCTCCACTGAAATTTCTTGTATCAAATATATCTCTAAAACTTGCACTAATGGTCAATTGCTTATCCAGAAAATATCTCTGTAAACTACCATCAATATAATAGCGAGCTAAATCTCTTCCTTGCGCCTCAATTTCTGGGGCAAAATAATTACCCGTAAATTGAAGGTTTATATCAAAAGGCAAACTTATATCAGTCGTCACCTTGGCGTACCATGACAATCCTCTATTAGTAAAACTATCATCTAAATTTGTTCCATCAATTCTTGACTCAAAAATAGAATAACTCGCATTTAGATTCCACCAATTAGTTATATCAGTTGTATTGATTAATTCTACACCATAAAAATCAGCAGTATTCAAATTCTGAGGACCTCTATAAGAAATTCCATCTTCCACTCTCACAATCCAATCTACTTGTCCATTAATTTTTCTATAAAATGCATTCGTTGTTAAAGTAAAACCACCATTTTGATACATATGTCCTAATTCAAAAGAATTAATAAATTCAGGTTGAAGATTAGGATCACCTACCCTAACATTTAAAGAATCAGCAAAATCCGGAAATGGGTTTAACCTCCAAGCACTTGGACGGTCAATTCTTCGAGAATAAGTTGTTTTCAGCGTATTATTATCATTCAAATAATAGGCTAACTGCACGCTTGGGAAAAAATTAAGATAGCTTTGGTTATTCCTTAAGTCTTCCTCAGAAATAAGGGATGATTCCACATTCTGTAATTCATTTTCTACAATAGTTTGCTCAGCTCGAACCCCTACTGCATAGTTGAATCCAGCCAAACTATCAGAAAAAATAGCATAGAGTGAATGTATTTGATCTTGATAGATAAATCGATTGCTAATACTGTCATAGGATTGGAAATTGTCAGTCTGCGGATCACCTAAACCGTATTTATAATCATTATCAAAATTCCGTAGAATAGATTTATACCCCGCTTCTACCACTCCATTCAAGAAGGGTGTGGAATAATCAAGCTGAGCAACAGAAGTGTTTCGAAACTCATCTGTATTACTTCCTTCTATCCTGTTCGGATTTCCTTCTGCGACTTGTGTATTATTATAAATATTAATCTTTTGATTCTCGACTTGATCACGAATTGAAGTGCTAATTGATGCTCTCAATAATTTATCAGGATTATCAAATATCCTTTCGTAAATCAAGGCATTATCATAAGTATAGTTCTTTTCAGTCTCATTATTGTTTCTCACATAAGCAGATGAAACCGTATTTTCATCAAGATTTGTTAAAGTAGACCTGTTCGAATCAAAATCGTCTTCATCTTCTGTGTTAAACACACCTTCTAAGCTGATTTTACTATTCCCCCAGAAGTAATCTGCGCCATAATTAACAGTATGTTCTGAATCTTCTCGTCTACTATCACTAGTTTGAACTAGTCGCTCCCTAACACCATCAAAAGTAGAATTTCTTTCTGTTATTCTATCCCCAACTCTTGGCCATTTCCTATAACTATAGCCACCATAAACGGCATAGTTCGTAGTTCTTCTAGATAAATTTAAGTTAGCATTGGTTCTCATTCTAGTTCCCATAGTAACTTCAGCTCTTGCTGTATTTCCTAAATCCTCTCCCCTCTTCAATTTTATATTAATTACACCACCATCAGCAGAGGCATCATATTTGGCATTAGGGTTATTAATTATTTCTACCGTTTCAATTGCACTTGCTGGAATTTGCTCCAAATCAGAAGCTAAAGCAGAGTTACGTCCATCAATCAGAACATTAGTACTTCCACTACCTCTCAATGACACACTCCCATCATCAGAAACATTAACTGAAGGAGTATTTCTTAGAATATCCAAGAGTGTTCCTCCAACATTGGAAATAGTCTGGTCAGGCTTAATTTCCATCCCCTCCATGGTAGCCATAACGGGACGCTTTCGTTCGTTACCTTTTACAACTACTTCCTCCATAACTTTTTCTTTAACAGAAAGTCCGATTTCTCCAATATCCAACCCACTTTCAGAGACAGTAATTTGCTCCTCAAAATCTTGATAACCTACAAAAGAAACCACCATTCTATAATCACCTGGCTCTACAGGAATGTTAAACCTTCCACTTTCATCAGTAGTAGCTCCTGTTACAGGCGATCGACTGTCTTCGTTGTAAAAAGCTACTTGTGCGAAAGGAATAACTTTACCAGAATCTGGATCGGAAATTTTCCCCTCTACTATTACATTTTGACCAAAAACAGGATTTAAAATAAGAAATGATAAGAATAAAATTAAAATGTATTTCATTAGTTTTTTCTATGTCGATACACTTAATTGAACTGCTAAAAGCTATAAAAGTTTAAGCATTTCATGTTTTTCTAGAGTATAATATCTTATGACATTTAAAGAATAAATTTGATTCTAACAAATTTAACCCCCTCATTTTAAACGATTTGTCTAATTATAAGTTAGTTACTTGAAAATATATAAATGAAAAATCAAACCACCATTTTCTGGGTTAAATTGTATCAAGGCTTACTTTCTGAAAAAATGAAAGAAAGAAGCGAAAAAATAATTATAGTGATTGCTATCACAGGTTTTTTCATTCATTTATCTTTAATCATTTTAAATAAATTAGGGGTTTTTGAGGCTGATTATTCAAGCAGTCTGTTGGATAATCCGATTGCTGCAATTTATACTCCTTTCTCTTTTATATTGGTTTATGAAGTCTATCTTCTAGTATACTTTTTACCTAAATCTATTACTATTTACATCGGTAAACAGTATGAAATAATCCTTCTCGTTTTAATTCGAAGATTATTTAAGGATTTATCTCAACTAGATTTAGAAAGTAGTTGGTTTAGCAGCAAAGATGATTTGCAATTCACCTACGATATTGGGGCTTCTCTTCTTATTTTTGCTTTGATATTTGTTTTCTATTATCTCAATGGTAAGAGAACTTCTCCACATAAGGGAAATCTATCAAAAAGTGAGCAAACCCAAAAATTTATTGAGACCAAGAAAAGATTTTCAGTTCTATTAATCCCAGTACTATTTGGCTTGGCCGTTTATAGCTTTGGAGATTATTTCTATCAATTATTTTTCACAAGCCAACATAATGTGGACTCCATTAAAGATATCAACAATATATTCTTTGATGAATTTTTTACTATTCTGATCTTAGTTGATGTCTTGCTGCTTTTGATTTCCTACACACATACTTCCAGTTTTAGATCCGTAATTAGAAATTCAGGCTTTATCATTTCTACCATTTTGATTAAAATTTCTTTTAGCACAGATGGTATACTGAATGATATACTGGTTGTTTCAGCCATCACATTTGGAGTATTGATACTTTGGATTCATAATTTCTATGAAAAAATAGAGTTACCAAAAGAGACATGATTATAACTCAGCCACGCACTTTAACTCTATTGCTATTGGCGTTGGCAAGGCATTTACCTCCACAGTGGTTCTGCAAGGCTGAATATCTTTGAAATATTCGGCATACATTTTATTAAAAGCAGTAAAATCATCTTTCATATTGGTGAGGAAGACTTGTACATCCACTAACTTATCCCAACTGCTACCACAATCTTCCAAAATCATTTTAACATTATCAAAAACTGATTTGCATTGAACTTCAATATCATAAGAAATAACATCTCCTTTATCATTTAGCACAACACCTGGAATGCTTTTACTATCCTTTTTTCTGGGACCAACTCCCGAAAGAAATAGTAGATTACCCACTTTACGGGCATGTGGGTATAATCCTACAGGGAGAGGCGCTCGATCTGAATTTCTGATATTATCGTTCATTATGCTACAGTTTTTGGTAATTGGCTTTTTACTCGTTTCGCTTGATTGATATGACGTTTAGTATGGCGCATCATGATATACAATTGCTCGCCCACATTGAACTTTAATAGTTTACTCAAAGGGCTGTAAGTATTTACATGCTGATGATCATAAGCACAGGCTTTTAAGGAAACACCAATGATTTCTTCCTGCAATTTTAAAAATTCTTTAACAGTTTCCCTTCCGTTTTCCACCTTATTTTCCTTTACAGGCTTGAAAAGCTTAGGAGCTGGTACTTTCCATTTGTATTTTGGATCCACTGCATAAAGAAATAATTTTCCCGTAAGGGAAAAACTTATAGGATATTCAATGGTTTTGACCTCAGCTTTTTGAAGACGCTTTTCAATGTCTTTTATATAGGTTGAATTAGCTATTATGATATGCTTCAAACACTCTGCTATTGACCATTTATCAGGAGCAGGCTTCCAAACTAAGTCTTCTTCACTTAGATCCTGAAACTCATTGATGGTAGTTTCTTCTATTTCTTTTAAATCTTTAATTACATCTTTTAACCAAATCATATTTTCTAATCGCAAATGAGTGGGAAAGGTTTGGGAAATACCAGACTACTTTAGTTTAGACGAATCTCTTCAATAAATTCTTCCATTTGAGAAGAGTACCAGCCACCAAAACCCATACTATCAATATTATTTTGAAAACCCATTAAATGCCCTCCATTAAAAATTTTTACTTCTGGTTTTATATTAAATTCATATTTATTTGATTTAGCATCCTGTACTGTGGTGATTTTATCATCTGTTCCTGCAAATAGTAAAATGGGAATATCGATTGCCTTCCTTTTTTTAATATATACCTCAGCTTCAATTGGAGAAAAAGTTTCCTTTCCCTTTAGAGATTTTGTTCTTTGGATATGATCATCAGGAGTATAAACAAAAGCATCATAAATCAGAAAGTCAATGTCCCCCTTGATCTCCCCAAAAGCATAGGTTGTTACCATAGTGCCCATTGATAATCCCCAAATTCCTAAACTTTTATCTTTAAATCTTTTATCAGTAAAATCCACTATTGCCTTTAAGTCATTTGAAAATTCAATATGGAATAGATTATTAGGTTTAATTTCAAAATCAGAGCTTTTGCCAAATCCCCGGTAATCAAAAGTGACTACAATATAACCTAAATTCGCCAAAATGGAAGCATGATATACAAAATAGGACATGTTCCCAGCATCGGGATATGCTAAAATCAGCACCTCATCTTTCTCATTTTCAGGATTAGGGGCATAAATCCAAGTATTTAAATCAAATCCATCTGCAGTGTTCACTGTTAATTCTTCATATTCCCAGCCAATGGAATCAGGCGTTAAAGTATATTCCCTATCAGGATCAATGGCTAATAGGTTTAATGGAAGGAAAAGGAAGAATAGGAATTTATTCATGATTTAATTACATCTAAGTTAAAATTGATATTCATCTGGTAATAAACACTTCAATTTGAAATTTATTTAAATATTTTCAAATATTTTGCACTTTAATTAATTTGTAAAGTTATGCCCGAAATCATTGACCTAAGCCAAGAAATTTATGAAGGAATGCCTGTTTTTAAAGACCTTCCACAGGTCAAAATGAAAATCCATAATTCGCATGAAGAATGGGCTGGTATTAAAAATCCTCAAAAAAGAACTCCTGCCGTTCATAAACTAGAGTTAGGAGAGCATACTGGCACACACGTAGATGCCATCAATCACATGGCTCAGCAATATGAAGGGCAGTCAATTGATAAAATGCCTCTATCTATGTTCTATACCGAGGGAATTTGTTTAGACTTCTCACATAAAAATCTAGCGGCACTAATAGAATCTCATGAAGTTGAATTGGCATGTAAAAAAGCAAATGTCAAAATCAAAAAAGATGATACTGTTCTTCTGTACACTGATCATTATAGAAAGCATTTCAATTCAGGAAACTGGGGAAACGGCCCTGGGATTTCTGCTGAAACAGCTAGGTGGTTAGGAGAAAATAAGATTTCAGCTTTCGGAGTGGAAACCATGTCTCCAGGAGTTAGAAAAGTCTCCAATAAAGAAGTCCATGAAATTTGTGGGGAATTAGGCTTCACACATTATGAAAATATGATTAATCTTCACCAACTTATCGGAAGAGGAAGATTTCGGTTTATCGCTTTTCCTTTAAAAATAAGAGGTGGAACGGGTTCTCCTGTTAGAGCAGTGGCTGTTTTTGATTAAAAAAAAGCGATGATCTTTCAACCATCGCTTTTCCTTTTTTAGCTATTCATTATATCTTCAATCTCATCTATTTCAATTGGGATATTGCCCATCATGTCGTGATGACCATCTTTAGTGATGACTACATCATTTTCCAATCTGATACCTAATCCTTCATTTTGGATGTAAATTCCTGGCTCAATAGTGAATACCATGCCTGGCTCAAATTTCCTGTAAATATTTCCAACATCATGCACATCCAATCCGATGTGGTGAGAAGTACCGTGCATGAAATACTTTTTATAAGCCGGATTTGCTGGATCTTGATTTTTGATATCCGTTTTATCCAATAAACCTAAGCCTAATAACTCACTTTCCATCAATTTGCCAACTTCTTTATGGTATTCAGGAATTCTGTTGCCTGGAGTTAAGATTTTGTAGCACTCTTTCATCACTCTTAGAACAGCATTATAAACATCTTTTTGACGTTGGGTATATCTTCCATTTACAGGAATTGCACGAGTCATATCAGCATTGTAATTACCATACTCTGCTCCCACGTCCATCAATAGTAACTCACCGTCTTTGCAAACATCCTTGTTCTCTATATAATGCAAAACACAAGCATTGGCACCAGAAGCTACAATTGGAGTATAAGCAAAGCCTTTAGAACCTTGTCTTACGAATTCATGCAAAACCTCAGCTTCTACTTCGTATTCCTTAACGCCAGGCTTCACAAATTTTAAAGTTCTTCTGAAGGCATCTTCTGTAATTTTACAAGCCCTTTCCATTTGAGTGATTTCCTGAGGGTCTTTTATCGCTCTTAAATCATACAAAATAGGGGCTGCTTTTCTGTATTGATGTGCTGGATATCTATCTTGCAACCATTTGATAAAACGCATATCACGAGTTTCAACAGGAGAAGCATTTCTAATGTGCTCATTAGTATTTATAAATACTTGTTCCGCTTCTGCCATCAGGGTATTGAAAACGGTTTCAAATTGTGATAACCACATAACAGTCGGAATTCCCGAAGCAGCAGTAGCTTCTTTTTTGGTGTATTTATGTCCTTCCCAAACGGCTATATGCTCATTGGTTTCCGTTACAAACAATATCTCTCTCCAGCCATCATTATCAAAATCAGGAAATAAAACCAAAATGCTTTCTTCCTGATCAATGCCAGTCAAGTAGAATAAATCACTGTTTTGCCAGAAAGTCATAGTACCATCTGCATTCAAAGGCATTACATCATTAGAATTGAAAACTGCCAAAGAACGAGCTGGCATGTGCTTCATGAAATTTTTGCGATTCTTTATATAAAGGGATGAATCTAAAGTTTTGTACCTCATAAAATTACTTTTTATATCAAATTAATCGTTTAAGCTTCGTAAATTTCAAATTTACATTTTATTATCTCATTCAACATGTTAAAACAGGCTTTTTTCAAGAGAATCTTCTTTATAGTACCATTTTACCTACTTTCGATTGCAGTTTTCGCACAGCAAAAGTATTGGTTAGAATTCAATATTGAAGATTTGACGGTTCAAAACCAGCGAATGGAACTCTTAAAGGACAGTCTTAAAAAGAAATATCCAGAAAATTTAGAATTTCTTTATCAATCAAAATGGAATCCAGTAGTCAGTATTTTTGCAGATGAAGAGACTGTTCAAAATTTAAGGTCTGACCATTTTGTTAAAACTATTAGTCCTCAAAAACAGCTTCAAGCATTATCAATTGAAACAGCTGAAATCATTGAATATTCTTATGCCTTAGAGCAGATAAAGGCACATTACATCACAGATAGTATGGGTTTGAGTGGTAAAGGTGTAAAAATAGGGGTGATTGATGGCGGATTTATGAATGCAGATGCAGAACCCTCATTAAAACATCTAATTGAGAATAAGCAGATAGAATTTTTTCGTGATTATTTACTAGAAGGTAATGATGATCCATTTTATGGAAAAAGAATTTCACAAGATGACCACGGAACCCAAGTCCTAAGGATGATAGCAGGATCGGATAATGGAACTTCCATAAAATACGGTATGGCTGAAAATGCGGAGCTTTACTTAGCTAGAACAGATCATGGCATTAGGGAAAGAAGATTAGAAGAAGATTATTGGGTTGCAGCCATTGAATTATTTTATGAAATGGGAATTCGGCTGGTCAATTCCTCTCTTGGCTATACAAATGGATTTGATAAAAGAAATGAAAACCACAGTAAAAAAGAAGTAGACGGCAAAAGTAGTATGATCACCAAAACAGCCCAATCAGCTGCCGACAAAGGGATGCTAATTGTGAGTGCTGCTGGAAATGATGGACATAATAAATGGGAGATTTTGTCCTTGCCATCTGACGCAAAAGATGTTTTGACTGTTGGTGCTGTTCGTTTTGATGACTGGTCCAAAATATATTACTCCTCCATTGGGCCTGAAAAATTAGATTATGTAAAACCCGATGTAGCTTGTTTTGCAGCTAATGGAACCTCCTTTTCGGCTCCCGTTATAACAGGTCTAGCTGCCTGTATTTGGGAATACGATAGTACATTAAGCAATCTTGAGGTAATTAGAATCATTAAATCCGGAAGTCATTTAACTGAAACCCCAAATAATTATTTAGGTTATGGAATTCCAGATAGCAAAAAAATCATTGGACTCTTAAACCAAGAAATGCCCGCATCAAACTTAAAATCCATTTCTTCAGATCAGGATTATATTGAAATTGAAATTCCAGATGGAATTGAGGTAATCGTGATTTTTCATAAAAAAGATTCATGGAATGTAATAGAACAACAAACAATCCAAATTGAAGAGGACCAAACAAGCTTAAAAGTTAATAAAATTGATAAAGCCCAGTTTACTACCGTTGTAGCTAAAGATAAATTGCATTTGGAGATTGACTGGAAATAAAAAAAGCACCTAAATATCTTTAGGTGCTCTTCAATAAATTATTAATAATTAATTGATTCAATATTAGAATAAATTAAAACTCAATCCAAATCTGAATGGAGTTGTTTGAGTGGCTATCGGTTCTTCTGCATTATTTAAAGGTCCTCTTCCAGGATTAAATAATTCGGAAAAATCATATTCAAAGTGAGCTCCAAAACCTGCTATTCCAATTCTAAAATGAGCTCCATAGCGGAATTGATTCAATTCAAAGCTCTCTTTCCTTTTGATTTTCTTAGTTTGCTCATTTTCAACATATTTAATTTTTGTTTTACCATTAATTAAATACCCAATACTACCCCCAGCAGCTAAAAAGAAACCACCATTATCAATTTTGTCTTTATTGAAATAATAACGGAACTCCAGAGGAATATTAACATAGTTTGTTTCGAATTTAGACTTCTCAATAAAGCCATTCTCTCCTATTAAATCTTCACCTATAGGCTGAATGCGTACATTTCGCACTTCATCAGCACCTGAAACCACTTCTAAAGTGGTAGTATCACCATCAAATGCGAATTTATCAAATGAAAAATTAATACCTGTATTAAAACTAAAATTGGAATTAGAAATTTGAACTGGGTACATATAGCCAATTTTAAAAGCATTATTTCCAATTGTTTTAAGATTTAAATCCTCTACATCATTGTTGTAAAGCATATTTAAACCAAAGGACAAGGTTAAATCACCTTTTAAATTGGGTCTGGGTCCAAATGTGTTTTTTTCCTGCAAATTTTGAGCATTGATACTAACTGCAGCAGATAGTAGAATTAAAGTGAATGCGAATAGTTTTTTCATTTGTAATATTTTGAATTTTACTTTCGAATGACAAAGATAGCGTTTTATGCAGAGGATAAATAAATAATTCCTTTTTCTTATAAGAAATTATTTTCTACCTTTGCAAGCTCATTAGCAAACGTAGTTGATGAAAAGATATTGCTTTTAGATTTGAAAGCATATCGACAATTTTAAATGGCCTCGTAGCATAACTGAATAGTGCACCACATTACGGCTGTGGAGGTTGCAGGTTTGAATCCTGCCGAGGTCACTAAAAAACCGCTTAGAACAATTCTAAGCGGTTTTTTTATTTAAATCCCTTTAAACTCCGGCTTTCTTTTATCTAAAAAAGCTTGTTTTCCTTCCTTATAATCTTCAGAACTACCTGCTATTTGTTGAGAATATTTTTCATATTCTAACATTTCATCTAAAGAAGAAGTAGCTGCTTTATTGAGCATTTTCTTAATCATACCAATCGATTTGGTTGGCGCTTTTGCAAAATAATCTGTATAAGATTTTACAGCAGCATCTAATTCCTCATCTTTCACCACTTTATTTACAATTCCTAACTCATAGGCTTCTTGAGCTGTAATTTTTGTTCCCATTGCACATAATTCAAAAGCCTTTTGATAACCTACCAAATTAGGAAGGAAGAATGAAGAACCAGAATCAGGCACTAATCCAATATTGATGAAAACTTCAATCATTTTAGATGATTCTGCTGCAACAATCATATCTGCAGCCAATGCCAATGAACAGCCTGCTCCAGCAGCTACTCCATTTAATCTTGCAATAATTGGTTTTAGCAACTTCCGCATTGCCCTGATTATGGGATTGTACCTTTTCTCCAATGAGTTATAAAACATCTTATCATCCTCATCACGAGCAGATTTCAAATCCTGGCCAGATGAAAAGGCTTTACCCTCTCCTGTTATCACAACTACTCTAACTTCAGGGTCTTTTCCAGCTGATTTCAAAGCATCTTGAAATTCATAACTGATACCGTCATTAAATGCATTGTAAAAATCAGGGCGATTAAAAGTGATGGTACAAACACCATCTTGAAGTTCGTATTTTAAAAATTCGTACATTTTCTATTTTTCTTTATAAGGATTCTAATAATTACATTATTAAATATTCATTACTACTGTATAACAATATTTCATTTCACCAGCAGACACTTCTATAATCTCGATAAATACCCCACTAAAGCCCCCTCAAATGCTATTACTTTAAAAACATTCTAATACAAATTTTTCGCTAAAGCGAAAAAACTATTGTTTTCTTTTGTCTCTCTTGTGGCGAAGAGTAATGTTAGCTTTTTCTATTAACAGTTGTACATTTTCACCACAAAAGTAACAAAAGAACATAAAAGAAAATAACCAAGGTTATTTTTCAGGATTTTATTAAAAGATGAGGTTTTCAAGCTGAAGTTTATAGCATTGACGTCCTTTCAAGGACCGTCTCACAGATTTGCATCAGCAGAAAATAATAAAATCACCACTATTCCCCACTTTAGCAAAAAACTTGTTATCCAATAGGCTCTGTTTATATGAAAATCAAAATTGTGAGGAAATTTACAAAAAACCCAATGAGGAAACCAACCCACACTTGCTTACTATCATGAACTGACAATCTCAATCTTGAGCTCCCCACCAATCCACAAAACAAAAAGCACAAAGCCACAGCATAATAAAAATTAGAAGGCTCGGACTTTATCAATAACGCCAAATAAATTCCTGTTGCACCTGCGATAGCAATGGCATGGGCACTTATTTTCCACCAAATGGTGATTATAGTTAAAATTATAATACTGATAGTTACGGACAGTAAAATCACTGTCACCAAATTTGGAAAGCGAAATTTTTCCCAAAAAAGGTAAGTAGTAGCTCCATAAAAAATAGCATTAAAAAGAAATGGAAAGACACGCTCTTTCCTGTCTTCCATATTGAGGTTAGTGATATTCCGGGTAAATTTTAAAAGTAATATCCCCATCAAAGGAATAAGAAAAGTGGTCATAAAAACCATAGACATAAAGCGCCAAGCCAAATCGCCAGACATATTTAAAGCATAAGGAAGAAAAAATAAAATCCCTAAGAATATATAGCTTGGAATAAGCAAAGGCTGAAAAACTATTGATATAAAATGTGCCCAGAATTTACTCACTATAATTCTTTTCTTAATCGTGCAACAGGAATATTCAACTGCTCTCTATATTTAGCAACAGTTCTTCGAGCAATTTGATAGCCTTTTTCCTTTAATAATTTTTCTAATTTATCGTCTGATAATGGTTTGCTTTTATCTTCCTTATCAATAAACTCTCTTAATGTATTTTTAACTTCTCTGGAGCTAACATCCTCCCCTGAATCTGTAGCTATTCCTTCAGAAAAGAAAAACTTTAATGGATAAATTCCAAACTCTGTTTGAACGGATTTACTATTCGCCACTCTTGAAACCGTGGAAATGTCCATATCAATTTTTTCAGCTATATCTTTCAAAATCATTGGGCGTAATTTGCTTTCGTCACCTTCTCTGAAAAACTCATATTGATATTCTAATATAGCCTGCATAGTATTTAAAAGCGTAAATTGACGTTGCTTAATGGCATCGATAAACCATTTGGCAGCATCCAATTTTTGCTTCACAAAGCCTACAGTCTCTTTTAATTTCTTATCCTTTTTGTCTCCTTTATCATAGGCTTTCAACATTTCAGAATAGGAAGGACTAACCCTTAAATCTGGTGCATTTCTTGAATTTAAGGTGATTACCTGCTCTCCATTTTGATTGGTCAAAATAAAATCAGGCATTAAAAACTGTGTTCTTACTGCTCCTGAGCCAGAACCTCCTGGTTTTGGATTTAATCTTTTGATGGTATCAATTGCATCCTTAAATAATGATTCATCTTCAATATTGAGCTTCTTTACTATTTTTTCATAATGCTTTTTAGAGAACTCCTCAAAGCATTCATCTATAATTTGATATGCTAATTTAACAGCCTCTGATTGATCTAACTTTCGTTCTAATTGCAATAACAGGCATTCCTCTAAATTCCGGGCTGCAATTCCAGCTGGATCAAAATCCTGAATCTTAGCCAAAACACTTTCCACTTCATCTTCATCAGTATTTACATTTTGAGAAAAAGCTAAATCGTTAACAATAGCATTGATTTCTCTACGGATATAACCATCACTTTCAATGCTCCCAATTAATTGCTTTCCGATTTTATATTGATGTTTATCTAATCCAAGAAAACCTAATTGTGTCATCAATTGGTCATTTAAAGTCGTACCCATAGCAATCGGCATCTCTTTTTCCTCTTCTGGGCCATTTCCATCGCCATGCATTTTGTAACCGGCATCGTCATCATGCAAGTAATCTTCTATATCAAAATCATCGGTAGCTTCTTCTTCATAATCCTCCTCATAATTATCTTCCTCTAGCTCTTCTTTCCCTTCTTCCAAAGCAGGATTTATTTCCAATTCTTCCTCAATTCTTGTATCCAACTCAGCAGTAGGCACTTGTAGCAGCTTTATGAACTGAATTTGCTGAGGGGATAACCTTTGTCCTAAGGATTGTGAGAGTACTAATTTTTGCATAAATCTATTTCACTAAAAATTGTGCCAATGTTCTTACTTCAAATTTATTTTAAATTCTCGAATTAAGCATTAAAAATTTAATTATATGCACATTATATCTTTGATAAAAAGCCAATAATATCGAATTTTGGCGAATTAAAATTTACAATTTATAAACGCAATAATTTTATGACTGTTCCGGCAAGAATCAAAATCAAAAAACTCTTATCAAGTGAAGCTACTGAACAACAGGCAAATGTAAAAGGATGGGTAAGGACAAAAAGAGGTGGAAAACCTGTTTTTTTTATTGCGCTTAACGATGGTTCCACCATCAACAACATTCAAATTGTAGCTGATCCGGAAGTAATTTCAGAAAATATCATAAAAGATATTACAACTGGTGCCGCTATTAGCGTTTTTGGAAAAGTTGTAGCTTCTCAAGGAGCTGGTCAATCCGTTGAAATTTTAGCGGAAGCTATTGAGGTACTAGGAAAAGCAGATCCTGAAAAATATCCTTTGCAGCCTAAAAAGCATTCTATGGAATTCATGAGGGAAAAAGCTCACCTGAGAATGCGAAGCAGCACCTTTAGTGCAGTTTTCAGAATTCGTCATTCTTTGTCTTTTGCCATCCACCAATTCTTCCATGAAAAAGGATTTTATAATTTACATACTCCTATTATCACTGCAAATGATGCAGAAGGCGCAGGTGAAACTTTCCATGTAACTAATTTCGATTTGGATAAAATCCCCATGACAGAAGACGGAAAAGTGGATTACAAACAGGATTTCTTTGGCAAAGAAACCAATTTAACGGTTTCTGGTCAGCTGGAAGGCGAATTAAGCGCTATGGCTTTAGGTGAAATATATACTTTCGGGCCAACTTTTAGAGCTGAAAATTCCAATACTACTCGTCACTTAGCTGAATTTTGGATGGTAGAACCAGAAATGGCATTCTATGATTTGAATGACAATATGAATTTAGCAGAGGAGATGTTGAAGTATGTGGTGAAATATGCATTGGAAAACTGCAAAGAAGATTTAGATTTCCTAGCCAATAGAGCTGATGAAGAGGATAAACGGAAACCTCAAAATGAGCGTCAGGAAATGGGCTTATTGGAAAGGTTACAGTTTATTTTAGATAACGATTTTGAGAAAGTAAGCTATACGGATGCCATCGAAATCCTAAGAAACAGCAAGCCGAACAAAAAGAAAAAATTTAACTATATCATTGAAGGTTGGGGAGCTGATTTACAATCAGAACATGAAAGATTCTTGGTTGAAAAGCACTTTAAAAAGCCTGTGATATTATTTGATTACCCAAAAGACATCAAAGCATTTTACATGCGTCAAAATGATGATGATAAAACTGTTGGTGCTATGGATATTTTATTCCCAGGCATAGGCGAAATTGTAGGTGGTTCACAAAGAGAAGAAAGGCTGGAGAAGCTTACCCAAAGAATGAAAGAAATGGACATTCCTGAGGATGAATTATGGTGGTATTTAGATACCCGTAAATTTGGTACCGCCCCACATAGTGGCTTCGGCTTAGGCTTTGAAAGATTGATGCTTTTCGTTACTGGTATGGGGAATATTAGGGATGTGATTCCTTTTCCGAGGACTCCTGATAATGCGGAATTTTAGGAAATGATGGATGTGGGGTGATGGATGATGGGTGTACAAAGTGCAATTCGATAGTTTGGTGCCTGGATTGAAATGGTTTTGATGATTCATGAAAATTTTATTACTTCATAAAAATTTAGAATTATTTCAAAAATCAAAAACCTTACATCATGAGCTTTAAATTTGAAAAATTACAGATTTGGCAACTTTCAATGGACTATGCTGAAGAGATTTTTAAAATATCAGGTGAATTCCCAAAAAATGAAATCTATAATTTAACTTCTCAAATCAAAAGAGCCGTTGACTCAATTGCTTTAAATATTGCGGAAGGTTCAATCCTTCAATCTTCACCTGAAAACAAGAGATTTTTAGGATATTCTATTAGGTCTTTAGCAGAGGTAGTAACTTGCTTGTATAAAGCACATAAAAGAGAATATATTGATGATGAATGTTTTAAAATAAATTATAACCAAGCTTACCTTTTAATGAATATGATGATAAGCTATAGGTCAAAAATTAAATAAAATTCAAAATCAGTGGGTTTCGGTATTGGAAATTAAAGTGTAGAAATTTCAGCATCCTACACCAAACATCCATCACCCCACACCCATCACCCAACTTTCACCCATGCTCATAACCAACATAAAATCACTTTACGGTACAAGAGAAACCACGCAATTGCTAAGAGGAAAGGAACTAGCCAATTTCCCTTCAATAGAAAATGCATTCTTAGAGGTAAAGAATGGAATGATAGTAGATTTTGGAAAGATGGAAAATGCCAAAATAGACGGTAAAGAACTGTTCGATGCCAAAGGAAAATCTATTTTACCCACTTTTTGTGATTCTCATACGCATATTGTTTTTGCCGGCAGCCGGGAAGATGAATTTGTTCACAAAATCAAAGGCTTAAGCTATGCCGAAATAGCTGCTAAAGGAGGCGGAATTTTAAATTCAGCCAAACGTTTGGGTAAAACTTCAGAAGATGAGCTTTTTGAGCAAGCTATGGTTCGAGTTAATGAAGTAATGAACCTAGGAACAGGTGCTTTGGAAATCAAAAGTGGTTACGGATTAAGTTTAAAAGCTGAGCTTAAAATGCTTAAAGTAATCAGAAGAATTAAGGAAGCTGTAAATATCCCGGTTAAATCTACATTTTTAGGTGCTCATGCTTTTCCAGAACCCTATAAAGAAAATAAAGAAGCCTACGTAAAACTAATTATAGATGAAATGTTGCCCGCCATAGCAGAAGAAAAATTAGCAGATTATATAGATGTATTTTGCGAAACTGGCTTTTTTGATGAGCATTTAAGTGAGCAAGTTCTAAATGCCGGAGCTAAATACGGCTTGAAAGCAAAAATTCATGCCAACCAATTAAATAATAGCGGTGGAGTGCAATTAGGAATTAAAACGAATGCCATATCAGTTGACCATTTAGAAACTTTAGGTGAAGAAGAAATTAAGTTATTAGGTGAAAATGAAATCATTTCAACATTACTTCCTTCAGCAGCATTTTTCTTGAGGATGGGCTTCCCTCCTGCTCGAGAATTAATTGATGCAGGCGCTGCTATTGCTTTGGCAACTGATTATAACCCAGGCTCATCTCCAAGCGGAAATATTCCATTATTGATTTCTTTAGCTTGCATTCAAATGAAGATGACACCAGAAGAAGCTTTTAATGCCGCTACTTTAAATGGTGCATATGCTATGGAAGTAGAAAAGGAAGTAGGCTCCATTTCTAAAGGAAAAAGTGCTAACTTGATACTGACAAAAGATATTCCTTCTTTAGCCTATATGCCGTATGCATTTGGCTCTCAGAATATTGAAAAAGTTATGATAAAAGGAGAATGGATATAAAGCACTTTCATTTTTTTGAAAAATCAGAATTAAATAGCTATCTAAAGCCTAGAGAAGGAGAAACCAAAATTGGAGAGAAAATCAGCTATGGAACTGATTTCAAGAATTCTGCAGCAAAATTTATCCTTTTAGGAATTGAAGAATCGATAGGCGTAAAAGGAAATTTGGGAATAAGTGGTACACATACTGCTTGGGATGCCTTTTTAAAAGCTTTCCTTAATATTCAGCATACCCGCAAATTGAATGGAGATAGCATTCATCTTTTGGGAAATTTCAATTTTCAGGAATTCGCTAAAAATGCAAAATCTGCGGAAGATTTTAGAAAACTAGTCCCAGTTATTGATGATGCAGTATTTCCTTTAATTCAAGAAATTTCAACATCTGGAAAAATTCCGATTATAATTGGTGGAAGTCATGCCAATGCTTTTCCAATTATCAAGGGCATAAGCCAAGCAAAAAATGCTGCAATCAATGTAATCAATTTAGATGCTCATGCTGATTTCAGAGCTATGGAAGGTAGGCATAGTGGTAATCCATTCAGCACTGCAAAAGCTGAAGAATTTATGGCAGCTTACAGCATATTAGGTTTACATGAAAATTATAATAGCCAAAATATGCTGGATGAAATGGCAAAACATAAAGGTATCCGCTATTACTTCTGGGAAGATATTTATTTAAGGAAAAAGGTCACTTTTGCAGATGCCCTAAATGATTTCATTCAACTCAACCAAAATAAAGCCTGTGGAATTGAATTGGATATGGATAGCATAGAAGGAGTCTTGAGTTCTGCAATGACACCCTCTGGTTTCACCACCACAGAAGCCAGATATTACTCCTACCAAACTGGTCATAATTTACATCCAGTCTATTTCCATATCTGTGAAGCTGCCACTGAATTGGAAACAGGCTTAAAGGATAATAGCACAGGAAAATTACTTTCTTATTTGGTTAGTGATTTTCTTAAAGGGGTTTTGGAGAGATAACGGAGTGAATTAGTACTTCAAAATATCACCCAAAGTCTTTTTCATTTGTTCCATGCATTCAGGATTAACTTCTCCCAATTTATTGACAAATCGGTCTTTTGAAATGGAGCGGATATGAAAAACCAAAATCTCTGACTTTTCCTTCAAACCGTTTTTAATGTCAGGTTCTAAAACAGGATTTCCTTTATATCCTTTAATCTTGGTTGTGAGTGGACAAACTATTATTGTGCGTAAAAATTCATTAGCCAAATTTCCACTTAAAATGACAACAGGCCGAAATCCTGCTTGCTCACTTCCTTTCACAGGATTTAAGTTCACATTCCAAATTTCAGCCTGCTTCATGCTTCATCAGTATCTTTGAGTTGCTTCCAGTAATCTTGCATACCTTCTTCTGCAACCATCATGACATCAACATCATCTCCTGCCATTTTGTAGGATTTGGCATATTCTGCCTTTTCTATGTTTTCTAAATAGACAGTCAATGCCTTTTCTATCAATTTATTCTTAGGCATATTCAATTCATTAGCCTTTTTGGCCAATAAATCAACGACATGTTTGGGAAGTGTGGTTGTTATATTCATGGCTATTTCATATTTGTATATCACAAATATAATACAAAAATACTGAATTAAAAATTCCAGAAAACTCTTTTTCCTTTAACTCTGAACTCCAAAACTATCATTCCCAACCAAAGAAGGCTGATTAAATCTCCCATCTTCGTCTCTATTCTCAAGATTCAAAACGCCTCTTGGGCAAACAGATGAACAAACACCACATCCTACGCAAGAAGAACGGATGATGTTTTGACCTCTTTGTGCATACCAACGAACATCTATACCCATTTCACAATAAGTAGAGCAATTACCGCATGAGATGCATTGCCCACCATTTGTGGTAATTCTAAATCGAGATTTAAAACGCTGAACCAATCCTAAATATGCTGCCAAAGGACAACCAAATCGGCACCAGACTCTATTTCCCATGAAAGGATAAAAACCAGTACCAATCACACCGGAAAACATCGCTCCGATGCCAAATCCATAAGCGGCTCTAATGTTATATGTGTTTATACCTAATATTTCTGAACTGCCAGTAAAAAATGTGTACAAAACTCCGACTGTCATAACCACAGCAAAGACTAACACACCATGAACCAACCATCTTTCTATTTTCCAAGCACCCAATGACTTATCGGACAACTGTCGATAAGGATCACCTAAAGTTTCAGCTAAACCTCCACAACCGCAGACCCAGCTGCAATACCATCTTTTTCCATATAAGTAAGTAAACAGAGGAACTCCTATCACAAACAAAGCAATTCCCCAGCCTAGCATGAACAGACCAATTGTTCCCGCTTCTATCATTTCATTCAATCGGTAATCAAAAAAGAAGCTGTAGTCTAATGGCCACATATTTTTCAAGTCCATGTAGGGTTGATTTAATCGCACCAAAATCTCGGGAATCACGAATGCAAATGACAATTGAAAAAACATAACTGAAACCGTTCTAATCATTTGATATGGACTGTGTCTGTATTTTATAATCATCCTAACACCCATTACCAAAATAGCCAATGTGTAAAGGAATCCGTACATAAACCACTGGCTGGCAGGATTCCCACTTAGCATTTTACTTAATGGATCAACCATCACTATCCAAGAGGTCATATATTCAGGATACCAATAAAGAAAAACATAAAAGCTAATCAGAAATGTCCCTAGTAATATGCCAATCCAGCCTCGGTTTTTTAGAGCACTATGGAATATCCCATCATTTTTAATTCCTGCATGTTCTGTTTTAAGTCTAGGTAGTAAGTACATGATGGCGCCAATAATTGGGATACCTATAGCTAAAAACAACCACAACCAAGGATTTTGAACTACTGGGCCAATTTCAGACTGCTTAGTAATAGTAAATGCTTTATTATTGATATTGTCCTTACTAAATCCTTTTTGGGAAATGATGGAATTATTGACATCGCCAATCACATTCTTTAACTGGGAGGTCAATTCATCAGTTGATTCATACTCCCTACCTTCCATCCATCCAGTATAATCTTTCAATTGCTTTAATTGCCATTCCTCTGCTTCACCAGAAGGCTTCCCCATTGCTTTATCAATTGAAGATTGCTGAAATGACTTAATATCAGCTGATTTAGCAATTTCTTCTGCCAAGCTAGGATTTAGTTCATAGTTAGATTTTATTTCATTATTAGCTTCATTTAAAATAGATTTAAAATCACTTACAAAAGCAAATTGATTACTATAGTTCTTTCCATAAAAATCTTGCGCAAACTTATGCACTACAGGAAATGATTGCTCTCCTATTGAGTCTTTTAAATCATCTTTATCCAATTGATATTGCCCTAAAAAGAACAATGACAAAAAGGTAAAAAAACCAATAGTAAAGACTAACAAGCCAATTTTGTGTATTATTTTTAAACTCTTCATATATCTATTTTAAAACAATCCTAAAACCTTTTTTCTACCTACTTTAACTACTTCATTCGGATATCTTTCATTATACATACCCACCAATTCATCCTCATGTCTTTTGAAAAACTCAGGATCAAAATTGGCCTCTTTCAAATTTTGAAAAACCTTTTTCATAGGCCATTTATCCCTTATCATCTTATCGCAGACCTCATGGCGATATCTTACGCCCATTAAGTTTACGCCCTTCAAAGTCTTATCTTCTTTATGAAAAACCAATCTGATTGATTTTTCACCTTTTTTGTGTTCCCAATAAAAATGTTCTTCAGTATCTTTATTAGGCTGATTAGCCACCTCTCCATACGTTTGATATTCTATATCTAAAAATTTTGCTGAATTGAACCAAACACCAGGCTGATAGGCTGTTTTATTACCACAAATCGTTTGAGCCAGAGTTTCCCCATGCATTCTTCCTGTGTACCAAACTTGTTCAATAGGTTTTCTGTCATCTGCAGGCGCTTTTTCAAACTCAGCACAGTCTCCAATTGCATAAACATCAGGCTGATTGGTCTCAAAGTATTCATTGACTTTTATTCCCTTATTGGTTTCCAAGTCAGTGTCTTTTAGAAAGTCAATATTTGGAGAAACCCCCACAGTTAGTCCAACAAACTGTGCTTCTAATTCTCCTCCTTCTTTCAATTTCACTCCTTTTGCCCTTCCATTCCCATCATTTATAATTTCAGTAATTTCGGATTCAAGCATCAATTTAAAACCATGCTTTCTAATATGTCTATTGACCATTTCCGATTCTTCAGGAGGCAATACATTATTCCAAAAGCTACTTTCTCGGACTACAAAAGTGACATCGATATCCCGAGTATGGAACATCTCCCCCATTTCAATTCCAATCAATCCACCACCCACAATTACAGCATGCTGTGTGGTAGGCGAATATTTCTCCATCCCTTCCAAATCCTGATAACTGTAAAGTCCTTGAACTGCTTCTAAATCTTGACCAGGCCATCCAAACTTATTGGATTTAGACCCAACCGCTAACACTAAAACATCATATTTAATATCATCAGATTTACTCAATCGAAGGTTTTTGTTTTCAAAATCAATTTGTTCTACATAATCATACACCAAATCAATTCTATTCTTCTCCCAAAAGAAGTCCTCATAAGGTTTAGTACTCTCATATTTCATATGCCCCATGTAGATGTACATTAGCGCGGTTCTTGAAAAGAAATACTCGGTTTCGGCCGAAATAATAATTATATTGTCTTCGCTATGTTTGCGGATATGCCTTGCGGTGGTTACTCCTGAAATGCCATTTCCAATAATAATGATGTTCCTCATAGGGCTTGATTTGAAATTATTTACTTTCTAAATTCAATATTAATGCTATTAAATCTAATCAATTGTCAATTCGGAGACAATAAAAAGCAATCCAAAATTGAATTGTCTTCGTTTGTAGAAAAAAAACTTAACAGCTATGAAAACTTTGAATTTAACAATTATTACTCTATTACTTTCAAGTTTGAGCCTTTTGGGGTACAGACAAGAGGTTAAAGAATTTAACAAAGAAGTGGATATATTTTTAAAAGAATATGTCCAAGATGGAAAAGTTGATTACAAAAGATTAAAGAACAATTTTGAGGATGTCAATAAATTATACAAATCCCTAGAAGCTGTTAATATTGATGACCTAAGTAAAAATGAGACGAAGGCACTCTATATTAACGCATATAATATCATTGTAATCAGACAAATTACAGAGTATTTCCCACTTAAATCCGCTTTAGATAAAAATGGATTTTTTGATAAGGTCAAACATAATGTTGGAGGAGAAATGCTTACTTTAGACCAAATTGAAAAAGGAAAAGTAATCATCCCATTTCAAGATCCCAGGGTTCACTTTGCTTTTTCTTGTGCGGCTGCCAGTTGTCCCGAGTTAGCCAATTTTGCCTATTCCGCTGATAACCTAGATGCACAATTAGATGAAAGAACCACTAATTCTATTAATAATCCTGAGTTCATTAAAGTGAAGACTGATGAAAATTCAGTGGAAATATCTAAAATATTTAAATGGTATGAAAGGGATTTTAAAATGAAGGCTGATGACGCTTTATCTTATATCAATCAATTTAGAACAAACAAAATCCCTGATGATTACAAGGTGGATTTCTATGAATACGATTGGAGTTTAAATATTCAGTAGCATTGAAGCTTTTCCAAAGAATTATACTTTGGAAAAGCTTTATTATTATTCAACATCCTCCTCTGAAACCTCCTCTTGCAATTCGGATGACTCAGGCGAAATGTCTCCTGAATAATTAAACACTTCTATAATAGAACTTTCAATTACTTCAGGTACTTGAAATGAAACCAACATATTATTCAAACTTAGATATATTCTATCATAAGCTTCTTTTACGTTTTTGGCAGTCACTATCATTTGATTAGTGATTTTCTTCTCTTTTCCACTTTCTTCTGCTACATAATATACCACTTTGCATTTGTGCCAAATATCTGCATCTTCATAATGGAATACATCTACTATTTTGCTTTTGCTAATGCCAGTAATCATAAATTCTCCTCTAACTCGTTCACCCATTTCTTCATACATGCGAGTTTCCGCTTCCGTAAAAGAAACGGCATCAACCAAATAAGGCTCTGTAACGGACTTTAAACGACCGTTTTCATCTTCTTTTTGATATTTAACTTTGCACAAAAACCACTGCTTCATAATCTTATTTTTCAAATTGGATTGCGAATATAAAGGAAATCAAAATCGAATGGAAATGGCTCATGAATTTGTTTTAACTTTGCCCAATGGAAAAAAGCAAAATCGTTCTCCCCTGCCCCCCTTATATAGCTCCTGTTCTTAGACAGGAAATTGAAAAACTCGGTTATAAAGTCACTCACGAAGGTCCATTGGATGTTGCATTAGAAGGTAGCAGGACAGATTGTATGCATTTAAACCTGCATCTCCGAACCGCTAATAAGGTTTTATTTCTGATCAAATCATTTAAAGCTAATGACCCTGATAAATTGTATCAGCAACTTTACCAGGTCAAATGGGAAGACTTCCTAGATGAAAATGGTTATTTATGTATAACCTCCTATGTAAACAATGAGAAAATATTAAATACTCAATTTGCCAATGTTAGGGTAAAAGATGCTATTGTTGACAGATTGAAGGACAAAACTGGTATAAGACCAGATTCTGGTCCTTTAAGAGATCAAATGGTAGTTTTTCTTCATTGGATGGAAGATCAGGTATCTATTTATTTGGATACTTCTGGAGAAACCATTTCCAAACATGGCTATAGAAAAATCCCAGGAAAAGCCCCAATGAATGAATCATTGGCCGCAGCTACCATTTTAGCTTCAAACTGGACACCTAAACAAGCCTTTATCAACCCAATGTGTGGATCAGGGACATTAGCAATCGAAGCTGCTTGTATAGCTGCCAACAAAGCGCCCGGACTCAATAGAGAGAAATTCGGCTTTCATTACCTTAAAGGCTTTGACTTAGAGGCTTGGGAGAAATTAAAAGAAGAAGCTATTCAAAATGAAAAGCCTATTGAATGCAAAATCATTGCAGGAGACAACAGTAGAATGGCGATTCAAGCAGCTAAGCAAAACGCTGAGGAAGCAGGCGTAGCAGAGGCTATCACTTTTGAGAAAAAAGATTTCAGAGACAGCACAATCCCTGAAGGAGAAGGCGTTGTTTTTCTAAACCCTGAGTATGGAGAAAGATTAGGTGAAGAACAGGAATTAGCAAATGTCTATGCTCAAATAGGTGATTTCTTCAAAAGAGACTGCAAAGGAAAAACAGGCTACATATTTACTGGAAACATGAATCTAGCTAAGAAAATAGGCTTGCGAACAAAAAGAAGAATCCCTTTTATGAATGCTAAAATTGAATGTAGGTTATTAGAATATGAACTCTATGCTGGCACTAAAAAAGATAAAGGCTAATTATTTTTTCTAAATCCGTTCTTGATCTGTTATATTTAAAAGATGCAAATAGGCAAAAAAGAAAAGGAAACAGTTGATAAAGCTTTAAAGCATTGGAAAGAAACTGGATTAATAACTACTGAAAAAGCTAGGGAACTTGATGAAAGCTTAGATATAAAACCATTTAACTGGCAGTCTCTAGCATATTATTCATTCCTTTTTGCTGTAGTGAGTCTATTAATTGCTGTTGTCAGTATTTTTGCAGACAAAGCCCTATTAGACCTGATCGATTCATTAATATCTACTTCATACACTACCAAATCAATTACATTTATTGCATTAAGTTCACTTTTCTTTTGGCTAGATTACCGCTACAACCTTAAAAAGATTCGAAAAAAATACAGTAAAGAAGTTTTCTCATTTTTCGGATGTATATTTTTAGCCATTGCAACTGGTTTTATTACTTTTCTATTTGGCAAGGAAGAAAATCCTGGTTTGTTCATTTTAGGATTAGCTGTTTTATATTTCGTTTTAGCAGTATTTAGAAAAAAAGAATTGCTTTGGCTTTTTGGGATAACTTCTCTTGTAATAGCTTTTGGAGCCATCACCTATAATCTAGGAAAAGACAACCACTTATTTGTCGGAATGAATTTCCCGATGCGCTTTACTATTTTTGGAGCTTTTATTCTACTAATAACATTTTTAATTAATAGAGTTGAAAAACTAAAACCATTTGTAGAGCCTACTTATTGGAGTGGATTGATTATTTTCTTTCTGGCACTTTGGTTTTTAACCATTTTTGGAAACTACAGCAGCTATGAGAAATGGCTTGAAATAAGACAGTATTATTTATGGTGGTATAGCCTTATTTTATTGTTGGCAAGTTTTTTAGCCATATTAATTGGCATTAAAAAAGAAGACAGCTTACTAAAAAACATTGGGATATCCTTCATATTTTTGAATCTTTACACCCGTTATTTCGAATATTTTTGGGATGAATTACACAAAGCACTATTCTTTGGTATTATTGCCGTTTCGTTTTGGTTGATAGGTAAAAAGGCCGAGAAAATATGGGATAGAGAAGCAAAATAATTCATTTACTTTTAGTGAACTATTTAGATTTTTATTCGAAATTATTTCTAGCCAATATCTAATTCACCATAATTTCCTTAGAATATGGAATTGGTAAATCAATTCGAAAACAAGCGGATTTATTCTCTTCCAAATTAATTTGACCTCCTAATTTTGAAACTGCCATTCTAACACTGTACAATCCTAAACCGACCCCTCTTTTATGTTCGGTAGCCACAAAAAACATATTAAAAATCTTGTCTTTAACTTCAGGATCTATACCCAAACCAAAATCTTCAAATATAATTTGATAGCTTCCATCATGTTCATTCTTTGAAAATTCAATTACCACATTTGGTTTTTCACCATGCTTTGAAAACTTAATAGAATTATTAATTAAGTTTGACAAAATGACTTTTAAATGAACTGAGTCAGTTAATATTTCATGATCTTCAGCAATTAATTCAATTTGAATAAATTGCTGCCAATCCTCATTATCAGGTATATTCTCTTTGGCTGCTTCTATAATTAAATTTCGGATATTATGACTTTTGACTACTATTTTTTGCTGCTTCAGTTTATTAATTTTCTGAAGATTAAATAAAATATTATTCATTCGTTCGGCTGTCTCATTTACTTTCGAGAAGTAAAATCTTGAGGTGTCCTCATCGGTTTCTTTCATTGCCAGATAACAGAGTCCTAGAATGGTAGAGACTGGACCTTTAAGATCATGTGCGGCTCTATAGAAAAAGGTGTCAAATTCATGTTTTGCTATCTTTAAATCATCATTGGCTTCCCTAAGCTCTCTTGTCCTTTCATCCACCATCTCTTCTAACTGAAGATTGCTCAATTTCAATTCATCATTCTGCTTCTGGATAATAGCATTCTTATAAGCGATTTCTTGATTTTGTAGGCTAATTTCTTCCTTTTGATGAAGAACTAAAGATTGATTTTCTAATAATTGCTTATTAGCTACTTCTAATTCAGAAGTCCGTTCTTCAACTTTTGACTTCAGCTTCTTTTTAGAATTTTTTAAATATCTAATCCTTAATTGAATATAGGTTAGAACTAATATAATGAGTAAAGCAACCAGAGTTATTCTAAACCATGGAGTTGCCCAAATTGGTGGTTCAACATTTATGTATACTTCTTTTATAAAACCCGACCACTTCCCATCTGAATTTGTCCCTTTAATCTTTAAAACATAATCCCCAGGTGGTAAATTGGTAAATGAAAAATGCCTTCTATTCTTATTGTAAATCCAATCTTTATTAAAACCTTCTAATAAGTAGGCATATTCAATTTTATCCTTTGAACTCAAATCAGTTGTAGCAATTTCAAAAGACAATAAATAGTCATTATGATCTAATAATATTGAATCGAAAGTGAAATCTCTAATCACCTTTTCACCTTCGTCACTTATGATATCAACTGAAACAATATTTATTCTAGGTTGATAATCACTTTCTTTAATGCTACTTGGATTAAATACATTTAAACCATTAAAGCCACCTGCAAAAATCCTCCCATCTTTCAAGGTAGCGATGGAACGTCTAACAAATTCTTCCCCTTGCAAACCATCAGAATCATCATAATTTTTGAATTCTTCAGTTTTGGGGTTAAAAAAAGACATTCCCTTATAGGTTGTTATCCAAAGGCTTCCACTTAAATCTTCTGTAATTCCAACAATATTATTATTAACTAAGCCATCCTCCTCAGTGTAGGCAGTAAAATATATTCCACCTTCTGATTCTATCATTTTAGCAAATCCACCACCTCCAGTACCAATCCAAATATTATTTTCACTATCTTCTATTATCGTTCTAACAATATTATAATTCAAACTGCTAGTGTCATCCTTTCTATATCTAAAATGTTTAAAATCATCTGTCTCAGGTTGATATAAATCCAAACCAAAATCTGTAGCTAACCAATATCTTCCCTTACTATCGATTAATACCTTATGAACTCTATTATTAGACAATGAACTTGGATCATCAACATCATGCAAATATCGTTTGAACTCTTCTTTATTCTTATCAAATACAACGAGACCTCCATCACCAAGTAATCCTATCCATAATTTTCCATCAGGTGCTTCAGCAATACTTTCAATGAAATTGGTGGTAATGGAAGTAGTATCTCCCTCAATGTTTTTATAGCATTTCAATTCACCGGTATCTCGATTGTATTTCGAAAGTCCAAAATTCCATAAGCCCAACCACAAGATATTTTCAGAGTCCTCAAATAATAACCATGCCCTATCATCTGGAATGCCTGAGTAACTACTTAAAATTTGTTCAAACCTTAGACCATCTGAATCATCTAAAACGATATCAATTCCAGCATCATTTGCGACATAAATATCACCCCTACTATCTTCAAAAATATAATTTACTGCATTATCAGAAATACTATTCGGATTATTTTCATCAGCTTGATATAGATCGAATTTTTTCTGATTCAAGTTAAAATAGGAGATTCCACCACCATGGGTACCCAACCAATAATTCGAAGATTCATCTTGGAAAATCTCTACTATATTGGATGAAGGTAATGATTTAGGATTAGATTTCTCCCTTTCAAAGTGATGCTTTGTATTATAATTATGATCTACATAAAACAAGCCAGAACCAAAAGTACCAAGCCAAACACCTCCCTTATTATTTGGGTAAATTTTCCGGGCATACACTTCATTTTCAATAGAAAATTTTAAATCAATTTGCTTAAACTCCTTACTATTTTTAGTCTTGTATTGAAGCCCTCCAAATTTAGTGGCAACCCAAAGTGTACCATTTGAATCTAAGTATAGATCCCTGATGTCGTCATTTATTAGTCCATTATCACCTTTAAGAAATTTCTTAACCTCAAAGGTTTGAGTATTTATTTTATGAAGTCCTTCTCGTGTACCTACCCAAATCTCTTCTCCTTCAACTCCATTTGAAATGCAATAAACTACTGGGTCATTCAATGAAGGGAAAATATTAGGATCTGAAAATTGATTTGAAAACTTTTCTGTGATTATATTAAATTTATTTAACCCGTTTTTAGTACCAACCCAATAAACTGAATCTGATTGTTGAAAAATTGTATAAACTACATTATTACTTATAGAATTGACATCTTTACTATCATGTATAAAATGTTTAAAGTAAGACTTTTTATCAAATTTACTTAGACCTCCTCCATAAGTAGCTATCCATAAATTCCCATTAAAATCTTCTTTTATTTCTTTAACATAGTTATTGTTTAAACTTGTAGAATCATCAATTTTATATTGATAGGAAATAAAATTCTGACCATCAAATCTATTGAGTCCATCTTGGGTGCCTAGCCATAAAAAGCCATTACGTCCTTGGTAAATTGTCTCGACAATATTCTGTGACAGCCCATCGCTAACATTCAAATTTGTAAAATCAGTATTCACTAACTGATTCTGAGCCCAGATCGGAAAAGCTAAAAATTGTACTATTAACAGATATAAAAATCTCATATTTGGTTCAATAAGATTTCAAAATAGTATAATATCTTATTAAAATCAATGATTTTCGACTAACTGTTCTTTCAGTACTATAAAGGTATGATTGTATTATTTTAGAATATTATAATTCAGAAGCCTTATTTAAAACCAATTTAATAAGTGTATCAATAGTTTTATCAGAATTTTTTGAGAATTGATGTGTCATTCTATTGGCTACGATTGCATTGCAACTTAAAACTTCATGCCCTAATAATCTGCCCATAGCATAGTATCCAGCAGTTTCCATCTCAAAATTGGTCAACCATAAATCACCATAATGAAACATGGAAAGGCTTTCTGCAATGTTAGGAAAGCGAATAGGCGTACGTAATTGTCTTCCTTGTGGCGCATAAAAACCAGGGCATGTTACAGTATTCCCTATATTCATATCATCAGAAAAGTGTTTGAGCAGAGAAGAAGAGCCCTCAACGCAATAGGGTCTGAAAGGCAAACCAATTTCTAACTGTAATGCAGATTCAACATTAGATTCTGCTTCTGTTCTCTCCAAGTGATAGAAATACATGAGGGTGTCAATTCCAACAGCGAATTGTGTGGCTAATAATGAATCAACTGGCAAGTCTTGCTGCAAACCTCCCGAAGTTCCAATTCTAATGATTTTTAGCGATTTCTTCTTAACCTTGTTTTCCCGTTTCTTAAGATTGATATTGGCTAGGGCATCCAATTCCGTCATCAAAATTTCAACATTGTCAGTACCCATTCCTGTGGACATTACCGTAAGTTTCCGACCTTTATAGATTCCCGTATGCGTAATAAACTCCCTTTTATTCATTTCAAAAGTGATTTCATCAAAATACTGACTCACTTTATGAACTCTGGACGGATCTCCAACGGTAAGAATGACATCTGAAATATCCTGAGGCCTTAAACTCAAATGATAGACTGAACCATCTTTATTTAGTATTAATTCTGACTCAGGATAAGATACTTTCATTTTAAAAATTTTTAATAGTGTGATTCAAAATACAATAAAACTAAACCTGTCAGGTTTTATGTCATAAAAGTTCAATATAAAAATAAATCACCTATACTAGATCCCAACACCCAAACCTGACAGGTTCCAGTTCGAAATTTACTTAGTCTTTTCTAATTTACCTTGAAATCCTTTGTAAGGATCATAACCATTGGTGTTTTTTTGATAATAACCAGTTCCGTTATATTCCCTTTTATCAGGATGCTCTTTACACTCAGATGAACATGCACCTTCCATTTCCCATCCGCATTTTTCGCAAATCGGTACATGCACATTACAAGTCGGATTCGCACAGTTCACCATTCTGTCAGAATTTGTACCACAAACAAAGCACTTAGATACAACTTTAGGGTTCACTTTGTTTACATCAACTGAAAGTCTATTATCAAAAACATAGCATTTTCCTTCAAAATCCTCTCCCTTTGCTTCTAATCCATATTTTATAATTCCACCGTGTAACTGGTGTACATTTTCAAATCCCTGTTCCAAAAGAAATGCACTTGCTTTTTCACACTTGATTCCACCAGTGCAATACGTCACTATTTTTTTTCCTTTATATTGCTCTAGTTCATTCAGCTTATCCGGGAAATCCCTGAAATTTTCTATATCAAGAGTAACTGCATTCTTAAATCTACCTAACTCGTGTTCATAATTAGAACGAACATCTAAAATCACGATATCTTCTTCATTCTTAATCATTTCCCTGAATTGCTCAGGTTCAACATAAGCCCCTGTTTTGATTCTAGGATTTATATGAGAAAGACTTGAATGTACAATTTCAGGCTTGTGCCTTACATTCAATTTTTTAAAGGTGTGTTCTGGATGAAAATCCTCTTTGAAATCAGTATCTGCAAATCGAGGGTCTGCTTTTACCCTTTTCATATATTCATTCACATTTTCGATGGTGCCTGAAACGGTTCCGTTTAAACCTTCTTTTGAGATAATGATTCTACCTCTTAAATCAAGCTCCAAGCACATTAAATGATGTTCATCCCTGAATTGATCAGGATTCTCTATTTCCGCATAGCAGTAATAAAGAATTACTTTGTATTGGTTTTCTTTATTTTCCATAATTTCCTCCTTAGTGTAAATAAGGTGATTTTATAAGCCTCATCTTTTATTCTTCTCCAAAGGAGAAGATAACTTATCCAGCTCTTATTTTAAATTTATTTCAAATTGACTAATTACTTAACTACAACATAAATCTTCTAATTAATTTTCAATTGTTTGAGCAGGATTACCGAACACAGTTTCTCCGTCTTTCACATCTCTAATCACAACAGAACCTGCTCCTATGTTGGCTTTTTTACCAATTTTCACTCCTGAAACCACTGTTACTCCAGAACCAATAAAGGTCTCTTCTCCAACAGTTACTCCACTATTTATCTGAGTTCCAGCCCCTATTTGAACATAATCTCCCAACTCTACATTATATTCTATGATAACTCCAGAATGAATTAAGCAGTGATTGGGTACTTTTGAATATGCTCCCAAAACCGCTCTTGCATTAATGAAATTACCGTACCCCAAATGAGCTGAATCAGATACAATCGCCTGCGCATGAATTGCATTAGCCGGCATGGTTTTCCTGCGATCGTTGAGCATTTTGGTCATTTTTTTACGAGCCTTCATATTGTCTTCCGCAACAAAAGCATCGCATTTTTTACCGATATATTTTAAATAACCGTCATCATCTGTTTCTCCTAAAACAGAAACAAAATCAATCTCGGTGCCATGCATACTTTTGTCATCCTCCAAAAAGCAGTAAATTTCAACATTATTACTTTTGAAAATTTCAGCTGCTGAAGGTCCAATTCCTTTTGCCCCTAAGATTATTACTGGTTTTTTATCCATAGTTAATTTTTAGAACTGCAAAGTTAAGGCTAAATCATTCCTTGCGCAATAAAGAGGTTCCTATTTTAAGATGAGTTGTATTTAATTATGTATCTACAAAGCATATATCTGCATTAGAAAAAGGGATATTATTAGGATGTTTAATCCATTTTCAATAATTCTTTCAACTTATCCATCTTTACTTTTCCATATAATTGAAAAACCATAGAATAAGGCAATTGATTATTATCAGCAAAATCATTTTCATAGGATTGTAGTGGCACAAAACTATAGTTAAACCTCATTCCTAAAGTAAGATTCTCATTTAGATCATATTCCAAACCAAAAATAGTGGCATAATCCATAGCACTTACTCGCCCGTTTAAACCCATTTTTTGTTCTTGACCATCCAAGAAATATTTATAAGTTCCGCCCAAAAAAACAGAAGGCTGAAACCCAAGATTTATGGTGAATTTTTCATCTACTAGAATTCCAAACATGATAGCAAAGTCAAAATAATATAGATTGATATTATTAATTTGATCACTATCCCAATTCCAGGAACCTTTTTGAGTTAGTAAAGCCTCCATCTGAACAAAAAGTTTTTCGGTTGCTCCAAATTTTTTATAACCCCCTAATTGCAAACCTGGTTTCAAACTACTATTTCCTTGACCATTAATGGTCGAAACCACGGCACCTACTTTAAGCCCAAAATCTTGAGCTTTCAATTCAGATGGATTTTGAATTAACCAACAAGAAAATAGAGCAGATAAAATAATAAATTCTTTAATTTTCATATTTAAAATATCTTCACTTCATTTTGATCAGATTACCTAATCTTTTCAAAAGAAATACAAATCTAAAAATTATTGTTGAGCAAATACTTTTTTCAAAATATCATTTATCCTAGCTGATGGATTTTCTCTTATATCCTTTTCCTTCAAAGCTATTTTTTGAAACATGCCATCTAATGCTCGCTCTGTCACAAATGAGGCTAAATCCTTCTCATTAATAGGATCAAGTTTCAAAGCATTGATAATATCATTCCGCTCTACCTCATTATAAATTTTTACAAAACTGCTGTAGAGTTGTTCACTGCTTTTATTATAGACGATAGGATCATCTAAGACATTTTTAATCTCAGGTTTAAATGCATTCACCAATTGATTAAAAGTCTTATTTCTTAAATAAGAAGTAGCCGCATTGTCAGATCCTCTCAATATGTCAAATCCATCTTGCACAGTCATAGAAGTGATAGCGTTAACAAATATTGGCTTAGCTTTCACTACAGCTTTTTCTGCTGCTCTATTCAAACTAACTACCATGTCTGCCTCAATATCCTTAATCAATTCATCATACACCTTTCTCCCTGCTGAAGTAGATTTTAATTGAGAAATGGCTGATTGTAATTCAGAAGGTAATAAGATTTTTACAGCCTCATCTCTTAAATAGCCATTTGTTGCCGCTAATTGGTCCACGCCTGCTTTTGTTCCTACTTCCAAAGCAGATTTCAATCCTTCAATTACTTCTCGTTCAGTCAGTTTTCCTGATTGTGTGGGATCAAGATCATAATCTTTCACTATCTGTTTTAATGTTTCACAGGAATTAAAGAATAAAACACAAAAAATGGCAAGGAAAATTACGGTTATCCTGTTCATAATATGATATTTTTTCAGTTTATGCAATCTACACATAATTTTTCTGCCAAGCTGACAGCTAAAGCGGATTAAATTACAACTGGAATAAGAATTGATGATTCGCAAGAGATAAATCAAAACAGTAAACAAAATGCAAGAGAAAGGTAGTATTTCGATCCATTCGGAAAATATTTTCCCAATAATCAAGAAATTTTTATACTCTGACCATGAAGTATTCCTTCGTGAGTTGGTTTCCAATGCAGTTGATGCCACTCAAAAAATCAAAAGCCTTGGTACGCTAGGTGAATATGATGGCGATTTGGGTGATTTAAGCATCGAAATTAAAATAGACAAAAAGAAAAAGACTTTGCATGTCATCGATAAGGGTATCGGTATGACAGGTGAGGAAATCAAAAAATACATTAACCAAATTGCCTTTTCCGGTGCCACTGAATTTGTGGAAAAATATAAAGAAAAAGGTGAAGGTTCAGGTATTATAGGTCATTTCGGATTAGGTTTCTACTCTGCTTTTATGGTAGCAGATAAAGTGGAAATCAAATCTTTATCTAGAGAAAAAGGAGCTACTCCAGCTCATTGGGTTTGTGATGGAAGTACCGAATTTGAATTGACAGATGGCGATAAGAAGGAAAGAGGTTCTGAAATCATTTTACACATCAATAAAGATTCAAAAGAATTTTTAGAAGAACATAGGATAAATGAAATCTTGACTAAATACTGCAAATTCTTGCCAGTTCCTATCATCTTTGGCGAAACCGAAGAAACCATTAAAGAAGGAGAAGGAGATGATGCAAAGGAAAAAAAGGTTAAAGTACCTAAAGTAATCAATAATACTACTCCGCTTTGGACCAAAGCACCTGCAGATTTAACTGATCAAGAATACAAAGATTTCTATAAAGAACTTTATCCGTTTAGTGAAGATCCATTATTCTGGATTCACCTAAATGTGGATTATCCATTCAATTTGACCGGGATTTTATACTTCCCTAAAATCAAGAATGACTTTGACATCCAGAAAAACAAAATTCAGCTTTATTCACGTCAGGTATTCATTACAGATGAGGTAAAAGATGTAGTGCCTGAATTCTTGATGTTGATGCATGGGGTAATTGATTCTCCTGATATTCCACTAAACGTATCAAGAAGTTATTTACAATCAGATAGTAATGTGAAGAAAATCAATAATCACATCACTAAAAAGGTTGCTGATAAACTTGCTGAACTTTACAAAAGCGACAGAAAATCATTCGAAGAAAAATGGGAAAGCATTGGCTTATTCGTAAAGTATGGAATGATGAGTGATGACAAATTCTACGACAAAGCGAAGAAATTCTGTCTTTTGAAAAGCATAGAGCAAGATAAATATTTCACTTTAGATGAGTATAAAGAAAGCATTGCTGGAAATCAAACGGATAAAGACGGCAATGTGACTATTCTATATGCCACCAATCCGGATAAGCAAGATGCTTATATCACATCTGCACAGAAAAAAGGATATGATGTGGTTTTATTGGACAGCCCAATAGACAGCCATTTCATCAATCAGCTGGAGCAGAAATTGGAGAAGACCAATATGAAGCGTGTGGATGCCGACATAGTGGATAAATTGATCGATAAGGACGAAAAAGCTGAAAGCGTTTTGTCTGATGATGAAAAAGAAAAGCTGAAAAAAGTTTTCGAAAATGCTATCAATAATTCATCTATGACTGTGGCTGTAGAAGCTTTATCTCCTGATGAATTACCTGTTTCTTTGACTATGCCGGAGTTTATGCGTAGAATGAAGGATATGCAACAAACTGGTGGTGGAATGCCTTTCATGGGCGGAATGCCAGATCAGTATAATTTAACCATCAATGCAAATCATAAAATGGCTTCAAAAATATTGAAAGCTGAAAATGAAGAAGAGCAAAAAAATATTGCCAAGCAGAATTATGATTTAGCTCTACTTTCTCAAAACATGCTGAATGGTAAAGATTTAACGAACTTTATCAGCCGAAGTGTGGAGATGATGGAAAAGTGATTAATTAATAATTAGTAATTGGTTAATTAATAATTATTAATTAAAAAAATAGAGACAGCCCGGAATTTTCAATAACTTCGGGCTGTTTTCGTTTCGAATAATATGAAGAAATTCTTACTGATATCGACCCTAATAATTTATGGCTTGCCACTAGCTCTATTGGCACAGGAAGAGGAAATTCCTAATGATACTATCCCTACTCCTTCTGATACTATAAAAAAAACCTTCCAATTTTTAGATGGCGCGCCCGTAACTATTGATCTGGAAACAGAAGAAGAGGAAGATGAAGAAGAAAATGAAAAAAAGAAGGAAAAGAAAAAACGGAATTTTTATTATGATAAAAAAGTCCGAAAAAACTACACCCTTTCAGGATATGGAAACAACATAACACGCGAACTTTTTAGCTACCTAAAGAAAGAATATGTGGAGCCAGATCCATATGTTCGGGATTTCTACTGGTATGACTTTAAAAGAAAAGAAATTAGAAGCACCAAGAATGCTGATCCAAAATTTGCAGGAATTTTACATGGACCATACCAGAAATTAAAAGATGAGCAAGTGATTGAAAAAGGGATGTTTTGGAACGGTCTAAAACATGGCAGATGGATGCGGTATGATAATAATGGAATTCTACTTGACAAGCTAACCTATTTTAAAGGTTGGCCAATTGATTCTAAAATCACTTATTATGATGAAGAAACCAGAGAGCATGTGAAAGAAGTAATACCCATTGAACATGGAGAAAAAGAAGGAACTTATCTATATTTCCATAAAAATGGACAAGTGGCTGTTCAGGGAGAATATAGATTTGATCAAAAAGTAGGCTTGTGGGCTGAGTACTATGATCAAAGAAGGAGAAGAAAGAAAACTATTCAATATGGAAGAGATCCATTTAATAAAAATTTTCAGCCTTATATCAATCAAGAATGGGATGCCGCTGGTAAGCTTGTTTATGACAGAGATCAATGGAATCGTAAATTTGCATCTAAATGATTAAAAATATACTCTTAGTTGGACTTGGCGGAGGATTAGGAAGTATTGCCCGTTTTATCACCACTAATTTATCTCAAAAATATCTATCCACTTTTCTTCCCTATGGCACGCTAATAGCTAATATTTTAGGCTCATTTTTGATAGGTTTATTGCTAGCTTATTTAATTGAAAACCCTTCCCATAGCTTCAAATTACTATTGGTGACTGGTTTTTGTGGTGGTTTCACCACTTTTTCAGCATTCTCCTTTGAAAACTTTAATTACTTGCAAAATGGTCAGTTAGGAATATTTTTGCTGTATGGCCTTGGTAGTATTGCTTTAGGCTTATTCGCTGTTTTTGTAGGTTATAGTCTAGGTAAATAAGTTTGCATTTTAGAAGAAAATCAATTATCAAAATAAACCTAATTATGGCAAAAAATGCCTTGAACCAAAACAATTGGTTCAAGGCATTTTTTTTATAGAACTGTAGATTCAGCTTATTGACCACAAGTTTCATTATAAGCTTTAATTGCCGTTATTCTAGATTCTACTCTAAAAACAGTCTTATTTGCAAGGCTTTTCAGTTTAGATTTTTCTTCATCCGAATTTTCTAAAACTTCATATTCTTGATTTTGGAATTTTTTCACCACTTCCTCGCAGTCAGCCAATTCTTTTTCAACGTTCATACCATTAACCAATTTCATTTTTTCATCCTCTCCTTTTTGATAAACAATTTCAGGGTTTTCAGCATATTCCACATACATTGCTCTTAACCCTGTTGTTGAACCAACTGAAGGCGGTGATTGATAATGATGATAAATTGAAATCTCTCCATCTAATACTTCTCTCATAAATTTCCATTTTGGAATCATTCCTGTTCCAACAGCAGACATATCAGAGTATTTATTACTTACAAATGTCAATGAATCTCCATTGTATTTGTATCCATCAATATCTTTAGGGGAATATTTATTGAAATCTCTATTTTTAATTTTTTCTTTATTCTCAAAAACTTCCTTAGAAATAAATCTGATGTCATCTTGGAATTGCCAAGGAGCTGATAAGCGTTCTGAGTCAATATATCCAGTGCCTTTCTTTTTAATATAACCTTGTACTTCTTTTCCTTTTAATATAATAGAACCTCTTTCTACATTTTCTCTCATCATCTTTTCTTCTAATTGACCATAAGCACTTTGTAAAACGCAAAAAGTAATTGATAAATAAAATAGGGCACTCTTAAATGTAATTTTCATAGTTGTTTTTTATTATTTAAAATTTAGTTAGTGTTCATTAATAATTCTCCCTATTCATTAATTTAATCAGTAATAATCCTTGTTTACTTACCGTACTTGAGCTGAAAAAATTACAGGATGTAGAGATAAAGTAGATATAAAATGTAGACTTTGTGAAAGCTCAAATATAATTGTATATATTTTAAAATAGCAAGATTTTAATTTTTATTGTGATTCTAAATACAATTCCGAATTTGCTTTATTTTTAAGCCTAAAAATTAAAGAAGATTTCATTTTACTACTGATATTTGAATTAGATAAAGGTTAAAATATTCGAATTAAAACCATTAATTTTAAATTAAAGATCGAACTATTCTGATTATAGAGAAGTTGGAAACAAATGTACGCCATAGTTGATATAGAAACCACGGGAGGATATGCAGCCCGAAACAGAATATGCGAAATTGCCATTATTTTACATGATGGAGAAAAAGTGGTCAAAGAATATCAATCCTTAATCAATCCAGAACGACACATTCCTCCACAATTATCTGCTATTCATGGAATTAACGACCAAATGGTGGCAGAAGCACCTAAATTTTATGAGGAAGCCAAAACTATTCATGAATTGCTGGAAAGCAATATTTTCGTAGCACATAGCGTAAATTTTGATTACTCCTTCGTTAAAGCTGCTTTTCAAGATTTGGGATATGAGTTGAAATTGAAGAAACTTTGCACGGTCCGTTTGAGCAGAAAAATATTCCCAGGATTGAAAAGCTATAGTCTTGGAAATATTTGTGAAAATAGAGGTATAAAAATAAATGACAGACACCGAGCTTTTGGCGATGCCATTGCTACAGCAGAGCTTTTTACCCAATTGGTTCAACATGATAAAGATGACCATATTCAAAAATCATTGAAAAAGAATGCTGCTGTAGTAAATATTCCAGAGAATTTAGAAAGATCAGTCTTTGAAGCTTTACCAGAATCGCCAGGCGTTTATTATTTCCTCAATCAAAAAAGCCAAATCATTTATGTGGGTAAAGCCAAAAACATTAAAAAGCGGGTCAGCAATCATTTTGGCGGCAGTAAACTGGAAGTAGCCAAACAAGCCTTTCAGAGCCAAATTCATCATGTAGTTTATTATTTAACTGGCAATGAATTGATTGCGCTCTTGCATGAATCCCATGAAATCAGAAAGAACTGGCCCAGATATAATAGAGCTCAGAAGAACAATAGCCCTGGTTATTCCATATATCTTTATGAAGACAGACAAGGCTATAAAAGATTGCAGCTTGGTAGAAAACAAACTGGTATGCAAAGTTTGATGCGATTTCCTAATCATGCTTCTGGTTTTAGTTTCTTAAATGAGATCAGTAAAAAATTGAAAATCTGTCCAAAATTTGCTGGAATTCAATCTAGTCCCGGAACTTGTTTTGATTATAGCTTAAATCTTTGTGAAGGAGCTTGCGCTGGTGAAGAATCGGTCTCTCAACACAATGAAAAAATTCAAGCTTTTATAGATCACTGCAAAGCCGAAAAAAGTGATTACATCTTAATTGGAGATGGCAGAAATATCAATGAATCAGCTTTTGTATTAGTAGAAGAAGGATTCTATAAAGGCTTCGGTTTTTACACTCAGGAAGATACTATTGAGCATTGGGAAGAATTCAGCAATTACCTGATTCAATATCCTGACCATCCTGAAATTTATAAAATATTGAGCAGCGAACATGCTACTAAGCATTACAAGAAAATTAAGAAAGAGGTATTTTTGAAGAGGAAGGAATCGGTCTAGATATCAACTTTTAAGTTTTCTAATTAAGTTCCTTATCTAATTACACCTGTCTTAATACCATGAGCTTGGATTGTTTGCATCACGAATCTTTTAAACACTTACTCTCTTTCTTTTTTCTTGACAAAAAAGAAACAAAAAGTCAAGAAAGTTTAATGCTTCTACCCTCAAGTCCCACGCTGGCCCGCTAAACTTTCCTCCCTCCCGCTTTTCCGAGTTCCTCGGAATTGGTCGTGTTAGTTCTTTTGCTACTGTAATATTAAAATTTATTATTTTCTACTCATTTAAATCTGTGAGGACTATCCCCTCGAGGGGATTATAGGGGTGTTGCTTGCTTTAAATAAAACTATTTTAAGCCCAAATATAAACGAATATCCGTGCTTTATTCCCCGCCAGCTGGCGGGTTAGAGGGCTTTAAACCTTCTTCATTTTAAACCGCTTCTTCAACTCTTCCATTTCTTCTCTGAAGCGCTTATCCACTTGCATCATGTCATTTACTGACTGCACTGCATGGATTACAGTAGAATGGTCTCTGCCACCAAAATGGTAACCTATTGATTTTAAAGAATGGTTGGTGTGTTCTTTGCAGAAATACATAGAAACCTGACGGGCTATCACGATTTCTTTCTTTCTGGTTTTTGCTTTCAAATCATCAATTTTCACTGCGAAGTGTTCAGCAATGGTTTTTTGAATGAAATCAATACCTACTTCAGACTCAATATCATGGACAATATTCTTCAAAGTCTGCTTAGCCAATTCTAAATCAATTTCCTTTCGATTTAAAGAAGCGTGGGCTATCAATGAAATCAATACACCTTCTAACTCTCTGATATTGGTATCAACTGAATAAGCTAAATATTCAATCACATCTTCTGGAATATGAATACCATCGCTTTCCATTTTATTTTGGATAATGGCTATTCTGGTTTCCAAATCTGGTTGTTGCAAATCAGCTGTTAATCCCCATTTAAATCGAGAAAGTAATCTGTCTTCCAATCCTTTCAAATCCCTAGGCGGGCGATCAGAAGTCATGATAATTTGCTTACCATTCTGATGTAAATGGTTAAAAATATGGAAGAATATTTCCTGAGTTCTCTCCTTACCACCCAAAAACTGAACATCATCAATGATTAATGCATCAATGTGCAGATAATAGTTAGAGAAATCCTGTATTTTATTATTTCTTAAGGCATCGATAAATTGATTGGTAAATTTCTCGGAAGAAACATACAAAACGAATTTACCATTTAATGTGTCTTTTATTTCATTCCCGATGGCTTGCACCAAATGGGTTTTTCCCAATCCTACTCCACCATAAATCATTAATGGGTTAAAAGAGGTAATACCTGGTTTTTTAGCCACTGCATATCCAGCAGATCTAGCCAAACGATTACAATCGCCTTCTATGAAAGTATCGAAAGTATAATTTGGGTTTAGCTGAGAATTTTGCTGACTTAAATCTACTCCATTTAAAGCAAATGGATTTAAAGGTTCTTCCCTTGGTTGTTCTTTAGGCTTATTGGATTTATTATTATTCGGTAAATTAATGGTAAAAGGTTTATACTTATCATTTCCTTTATCCACTATAACCGAGTATTCCAATCTGCCTTCAGGCCCAAGCTCTTGATGAATGACTTTCCGTAAAATATGGACATAATGCTCCTCCAACCATTCATAAAAGAACTGGCTCGGCACTTGAATCGTTAAAACGTTATTTTCAAGTTTAATAGGATCAATAGGAGAAAACCAAGTATTAAAACTCTGCTCCCCTACTCCCTCCTTTATGGAGTGAAGACAATTATTCCATACTGATTGACAGTCTTTAACCATTCACACTAATACTTGACGGATTGTTTATTTGAAACCCTGATTTTATATCAGGGCTGACAAAAATGATAAAAAAATAGGGAAGAAAAAAATGCAATTTTACTTGACAAGCCGTTAAATACAATTCAGTCAATTTATGTTTATAAAACAGCTGAAAATTCTTTAAAAAATTACATTTTATTATTTAAAGTCTTTTCCCTCAATTGTTTAAATCTGTGCAATATGGCAAGAATGACGAATACAATTACCATTTATAAATTTAACATTTAAGTATAGCAGGAAATGTATTAACTTTAAACATTGAAACGACAATATTGGAAATGAGCGAAACTAAATTATTTAAAGATTTTGAGAAAAGTTCTGCCATAGATTGGAAGAATCAAATTATAAAGGAATTAAAGGACAAACCCTTTGAAAACCTGGTCAGCAAAACGCCTGAAGGAATTTCGATTCAACCTTTTTATCATAAAGATACAGCTGAACATTCAGAAATAAATATCCAAAACCCAATACAAAAAGTGAATGAGGCTTTACCTCCTCGCTATTGGGCAAACCAAGCCAAAGTAGTGGTGAATAGTGAAAAAGAAGCTAACCAATCTGCTTTGGAAGCTTTAAACGGTGGGGCTGAAGGAATTATTTTTGTAATTGATAAAGCTGATATAAATCTGGAGACACTATTAAATGATATTCAGCCAGAATACTGCATGATTTCATTTGAATCCAGCGAACCTTTTTATTCTTTAATATCCCAATATTTGAATTTCATTAGTGCACACGATATTGATAGCCATATAATAAGCGGATTTTATCATTGCGATATTATTGAATGTAGGGATGCAGGCACTATCGGGATAAATGATAATGATTTTGAAAGTATAGCTGAATTAATCCGACATGCCGATGATTACCCTGATTTCAAACCATTATGTATTAGCAGTAATTTGTTTCATAATTCAGGGGCGAATATCACCAATGAATCGGGTTTAATGCTTTCAAAAGCAGTAGAGTTTTTTGATAAGCTCACAGATTTAAAACTTGGGCTTAATCAAATACTGAAATCCACAGTTTTTTCAATTGCTGTAGGCAGTCATTTCTTTTTTGAAATTGCCAAGCTAAAAGCATTAAAATTCAATCTCTTGAAAATTGCTGAAGCTTACGACAGCAAGGTAAAACCTGATGATTTATTTATTCATTGTAATACCAGCTTCAGAACTAAATCAGCACTTGATTTCAATGTCAACCTATTGCGTAATACTAATGAAGCCATGGCTGCTGTTTTAGGCGGATGCAATAGCTTATGGGTTCAACCACATGATGAAGCTGCAGGGAAGCCAGCAAGTAAAACCTTCAAAAGAATTGCTTTAAATGTTTCCAATATATTAAAAGAAGAATCTCACTTAGACAAAGTGGTTGATCCGACCAAGGGCAGCTATTACATTGAAAACATCATAAATGAGATTTCAACTTCTGCCTGGAGAATATTTACTGAACTTGAAGAAGATGGATCTTATGATCATCATTATGAAAACGGGAATATCCACCAAATGATTGATACGGATGCTGGCAAAGCAGAACAAAATTTATGGGCTAGAAAAGATATGATGATAGGCGCCAATACCTACCAATTAATAGGTGAAAAAATCAGTGCTTATTTGGATACAGAAGAAAGCGGAAAAAGCTTAGAAGCTAAAAGGCTGACCGCCACTATTGAGCATATGCGATATAGAGTGGAGAAATTGGTTGAGGAAAAAGGCGAAAAAGCCAGACCGATGGCTCAAATCATTTTATTAGGGACTGATTCTGTAAGTAAGGCCAAATCAGATTTTGCATACAGCTTTTTAGGAATAGCTGGAATTGGTATTTCATCTGAGGAATTTACAGATAGGTTGGATGAAAAAATTAAACTAGATAAGAATGCAGCAATAACTGTTTTATGTTTTGCCGAAACTCCTGGAAATTTAGAAGAATATATTGCTAAACATAAAGGAATTCTATTGATAGCCGGACTAGAACCGAATGAAGCGGAATTGCAAAAAGCTGGCTTATATGGATGTATCAATCGAAAAGTGGATACCAAAAGATTTTTAGACCGATTATTAAAAGACTTAGGAATAGAACTGATATGAGACCTGATTTTTCAAAGATTAAAAATATAGATATTGATAAGCCGGATCGCACAGCAAACTCAAGACCAGAATGGAAAACTGCGGAAAGCATTGTAGTTCCTCCTGTAATTGACGCTTCCACTATTGAAGGCGCTGAACATATTGGGTTTA